>Ga0172363_10002064_pt1 | contig 16237 bp, 14 predicted proteins | sample LakKivs2_kivu2a2_FD_114541 | JGI IMG/M metagenome (GOLD analysis project Ga0172363, IMG submission 114541) | Sediment microbial communities from Lake Kivu, Rwanda - Sediment s2_kivu2a2 | ecosystem: Environmental > Aquatic > Freshwater > Lake > Sediment | place: Rwanda: Western Province, Lake... | reverse complement strand
CTGTAACTAAATTGGCCGCAAAATCAGCTTATCAAGAAGCCAGAATTAAACCAACAGATATTGATGTTGCCGAAGTCCACGATGCCTTTACTTCAGTTGAATTATTTTCTTACGAAGACCTGGGCTTTGCCGAACCAGGAAAAGGAGCTGAGTTCCTTCGTTCTGGCAAAGTCAATTTAGATGGCGAGTTACCGATTAATCCTTCTGGTGGTCTGAAAGCTAAAGGTCACCCAATTTCGGTCACTGGTTTAGCCCAGGTTTACGAAATTGTTAATCAACTTAGAGGAAAATGCGGAGGACGCCAAATCAAAGGTAAGCCCAAAATCGGTCTCTGTCACAATGTTGGCGGAACCGGCGGCAGTGTTACTGTTCACGTTTTGAGGAAAAATTAACGAATAGCGAATATGTTGCGAATTACGAATAAACGAATAATATAAATTCGTAAATTCGCTTATTCATAAGGAATTCGTTATTCGCTAATTTCAAATTTCTTGAGAAGTTCTTTCAAATCTCTTTTAATTTTAGGCGACACCTCAATCAAGCAGACCCCTTTTTCAGGAAAACCATAAATTACAGCTGTATTTTTTTCTGAAAGCAAAACCGCGGGAATAACCAGAAGGTCTTCTTCGCCGTCAACAAAAACATTTTCCCTGTTTTTAATTGCCATTTTAACAACCTTCCAGGTTTCTTTTTGCACGGTTCCGGCCGGATTGCGGCAGGAGAGTGAAAATTTCGCCGGTTTTTTAATCTTCACCCTCTTTATTTTTCCATCAAAAATTTTAATGTCCGAAGGTAAGGTTAGCGAGCAATAGTCGCCCACAGTAATTATTTTTTTAAATTTCCTCTTTTTAGCAAGCTGCTGAATTTTTTTGCGAACTTCTTTTTCCCCGTTAAAAAGAAGCGTGCCCCAAACCTTTCTTAATTCCGGCCTGAGCTTTTTTGGTAAAAAATAAGTTTTCATAAGCCCTACCAATTACGAATCTTTACGAATATACGAATAATTTATCATAATTTCTTAATAATTAAAAGTTATTATTATGTTCTATCAGTGCCCAAAGTGTAAAAAAACCTGGCAATATCCGATTGAAAGATGCCTGGAGTGTTTTTTGGAATTGGAGAAGAGGAGATCTGAGAAAATTAAAGTTATTGGTGTTTCAAAAGTAAATATTCCGACAATGTTTCATCCCAAAGTTCCCTATTTTGTTTTGGTTTTAGAGGATGAAAACGGCAACAAATGGGCCCAGAAATCAATGAAAGAATATAAAATAGGCGATGAATTAAAGGAGCTTAGCTCCTTTGAAGCTAAAGATACAGTGGCAATCTGGCGGATAAAATACGATATTTTAGAAGGAATAGAAAAAGTGGTTGAATTAATTAGCAGTCTAAACATTAATCAAAATTCAAAAATTCTAATTTTGCCAACCCTGATTTCGCCAAAACATTCTTATTTTGCCGAAAACACCAGCCCTCAGTTTTTAGAAAGTATAATTAAATATTTAACAGAAAAAAAGGCGAAATTAGAAAATATTAAAGTGGCTGGTCAGAGTTTTGACGAAATCCCGATTGAGGCCTCGGTTCAGAAATCCCAGCTTTTAGAGGTTTGCCAGAATTATAAAATTATGCCTTTAGATTTGGCAAAGGCAAATTTTGTCAAGAAAACTCAAGATAATTTTACCCCGCACCACTTTTCAGAAAAGGGATCGAGTGAAACAAGTTCTACAAAAAGTGGTGCGGGGTTTACTTTTGAGATTTCCGAAGAAGTTTTTAAGGCCGATTTAATTATTAACCTGCCAATTTTAAAAATGGGAAAAAATTCCGCTGCTGAAAATGTTTTGAAATTTCTGAGAAAGGAAAATTACCTGGGATTAAAATATCTCTATAGCGAGGCCGAAATTATTGGAAATTTGAATCAGGTTTTGCCCCAATATTTGACCATTGCCGAGGCCTTATCAGTTCAAAAGAGAGGCCAATTTATAGCTCATCTGGGGCTAATTTTTGCTAGTTTTAACCCTTTAAATTTAGACCGGGTTTTTGCTGAGATTTGTCTTCTAAAAGAATTGCCAGAATCCCTAAAAAAGGTTAAAATTGAGGATGTCCCAATTATTGGGAGAAAGGTCGAGGAATTACAATATGATATTGAGAAATATTAAATTATGGCCGAAGTTAAAAGGTTAACCTTAATTGACACAATAATTCCAAGGATTGAAAACAAGACTTTAGCTTTAATTAAAGATGTTGCTTTAATTTTGAGTTTTGCCGTTGTGACCGGACTTTCCGCTCAATTGAAATTAGAAATCGGAGTGGTTCCTGTAACCTTGCAGACCCTGGCTGTTTTATTAGCCGGAGCGCTGCTTGGTTCAAAAAGAGGAGCCCTGTCCCAGATTACTTATTTAGGAATAGGTTTTGTTGGCCTTCCTTGGTTTGCCCGGGGCGGAGGCATAGCCTATATTATGTCACCAACCTTTGGTTACATTGTTGGTTTTGTAATGGCGGCCTATTCAGTTGGCTGGCTTTGCGAGAGGGGGCTGGATAGACAGATTAAAACAGCTTTTTTGGCGATGCTATTTGGTAATCTAGTTTTGTATATTCCAGGCCTTTTATGGCTGGCAAGATTTGTTGGTTTTGAAAAAGTTTTAGCCGCCGGGTTTTATCCCTTCATTATTGGAGATTTATTAAAAATATTAATTGCCGGAGCAACTTTGCCAATAGGCTGGAAACTCATCGGAGGAAAAAGGTCCTAAAATTAGTTTATCCGTTAATTTATGAAAGACAAAGTCATTCTTATTACGGGTTCTTCGCAGGGGATTGGTCGGGCTATTGCCCTGAAATTCGCCTCTCTGGGAGGGAAAATTGCCTTGAATGATATTCCCGAGCAAGAAGAGAATTTAAAGAAAGTCAAAGAGGAAATTGAAAAATTGTCACAGGTCGGGTCTCGGCCAGCTGTTAAGTATTATTTGGCTGATGTTTCTAAACTGGAGGAGGTGCAAAGAATGATTCAAGATATTCAAAAAGAATTCGGCAGGTTGGATGTTTTGGTTAATAATGCTGGAATCTGCGCTGACCGAACCTTAGCTAAAATGACCAAAGAAGAGTGGCAGAAAGTAATTGACATTGATTTGACCGGAGTTTTTAATTGCACAAAAGCTGCCCTACCCTTGATTATTCAAAATCAGGGAAAAATTATCAGCATTTCTTCTTTAGTTGGAGAGCGAGGGAACTTCGGACAGACAAATTATGCCGCTGCCAAAGCCGGTATTATCGGCTTTACTAAGGCTCTGGCCAAAGAGGTGGGTAGATTTGGAGTAACGGTCAATGCCGTTGCTCCGGGTTTTATTGAGACGAAATTGACCGAAGGTATGCCCCGGGAAATAAGACAGGCGGTTTTGAAACTTACTGCTCTTTCCCGATTTGGCAGACCGGAAGATGTAGCTAATTTAGTTGCCTTTTTAGCCTCAAAAGAGGCAGATTTTATCACCGGTGAAGTGGTCAATATCGATGGGGGCTTAGCCATTTAATGAAAATCAATTTAAAATCTTTTCTCAAGTATTATCGAATGAAGGACTGGCGGGCTTATTTTGGATTAGGAGTATTTGGATTTGTTGTTGCCCGGGGCTTTCTCTTCCCCTTTTTAGATATTGCTCTTTTTTTAATTATTGGCGGTTTACTTTTGGCTTTTGGTTTTTCAGTCAATAATTTCTTTGATGTCAAAGAAGATAGAGAAAAAGGAGAAATCAAAAACTTCCTCATTCAAAATAAGAAAAATTTTCTTTTTTCGCTTTTGCCGGGCATCATAGCTCTATTCCTATCAATCTATTTTGGAGTAAAAGTTTTTCTATTTGTTTTAATTGCCGGTTTAATCGGCTTTTTTTATTCCGCGCCGCCTTTGAGAATGAAATCAAGACCATTTTTAGATTTAGTTTCCCATGGTTTTTTTGCCGGCGCCCTGATTTTTTTCTTCCCGCTTTTGATTTTTAGCCCGGAATTAACTTTCTTTCACTATTTAATTGCTTTTTCCATTTTTTATTTATCAGCCATGTTAGAAACGCGAAACCATTTGGAAGACCATCAATCAGATTTACGGGCCGGTTTGAGAACCACGGTTTGTTTTTTAGGCTTTAAAAATTCGGAAAACCTCCTGAAATATTTAGCCTTTTTTTATCCCCCGGTCCTTTTTCCCACCTTTTTTCTAATTTCCGGAAAATTTTTATTTCTCTTTTTAATTTTAACTTGCTTTTTCCTCCCTCTTTTTTTATTCAAAAGAAAATTCCCGATAATGGACACCTATTATCCCATTTTTTCTTATCTTATCATTGTAATAGCAACGCTCTAATCATGGTGAACGATTTGTCTCATAGCTCCCCGAAGTTTTAAAAAATATCGGTAGCAATATAAATAAAATTATGGCAAATAAAATTGAAAAAGAAATTCAAAGAATAATAAATGATTACAATACTGTTATTGAAACAGTAGCTAAAAAAGCAAAAACAGCAAAAGGAAGAGCTTATGGAGGCGTTATAAGGTCAATTATAGGAGAACTGGTGCAGGATATAGCAAAAAGGTTAATTCTTATCAGCTGGGCTCTTTTAGATAAAAACCCAAAAAGATTTTCATTCCCAACCGATAAAATTAAAGTTCCGATAAAAAAAGATTACATTGAAAAGATAAAAAACCCCGAAATTAAAAAATTTCTTCTTGATAATATAGGTAAATGTTATTACGGACAGAAAACTGATTTACATATGTTTGTTGACGAAAAATTCATAATGGCAATTGAGTGCAAAGCTTATACTGAAAATGCGATGATAAAAAGAATACTGGTTGATTTTACATTGCTGAAAGAACCATATCCTAATTTGGATTGCGTTTTGTTCCAATTAGAAAGTCAGTTAGGTGGAGATTATTCTACATTAGGAAACAAAATATTGGGCAGTTTTCCTACCCATACTTTACTTTCGCATTTCGATATCGATTTACATATTATTACTCTACTCCCTGGAGAAAGAAAAGTGAACCAGCCTATTCATATACCTAAGTATTATAAACCATTAACAAAAGAGAGCTTGCACAAAGCTATACAAACTTTCAAGGAGTTGTTAGAAAAATACCAATAGAGGCTAAAAAAGAGTTTCGCTTAATCTCCGAATTGCTGTGTCGCAATACTCTTTTGAAATATCTACTCCTATATATCTTCGGTTCAATCTTTTCGCGACTACAGTAGTAGTCCCCACACCATTAAAAGGATCTAAAACGATATCATTTTTATAACTAAATAACTTGAGTAGTCTTGCAACTAATTCTTCAGGAAACATAGCGGGGTGTTTGTATTTTTTCATGTTTCTTTCTGGAGCAATATCCCACTTTGCGTAAACCCATTTTTTAAACTGGTCTCCCGTAATATCAATATTTTTAGGGTCACCAGTTTTTTTATGCGTTTTTTTACAAAAAACTTCAATAAATTCCCATGTATACTTCAGATATGGCATACTCGGACTTTTCCAGCTTCCCCACGCGGTGTATTTACAATTATAATTGTGTTTATCCCATAAGATTTCTCCTTTCCACAAGAGTTCTAAATCGAGTAATTGTTTTGAAAAGCAATGATGGGTCGGTATATAGTCAGAAAATAGAGGCTGAACATTTAAACAAAAGCGACCCCCGGGCTTTAATATGCGGACACACTCTTTCCAAATAGCATTCAGTTTTTTGAAATATTCACTCCATCTTACGGTATCATTTTTTTTGTCCTCTTCGTATTTAAGACCAAAATTATATGGAGGCGAAGTAATAATTATATCTATAGAATCGTTTGGGAGCCCTTTTAATATGTTTTCGCTATCGCCACAAATAATTTTATTAATAAACCCATTAATAGTCTCCGGCTCTTTGCTCACAATGATTTTTCTGTAAAACTTTGTTCCGCCCCTAACCCTTTCTTTTATTTCTCTATTTTTTACTTTTCGCTCTTTTCTTAATAATCCGGTATCCGGATATAAACTTTCCATTTTTTCAAGTTCTGGAGGTTTGGTTATTCTTCTCATTCCCTCAAAATTTCTAATTACATTAATGACCTTTCCTTGAATTATTAACTCTTTTGTAAAAATTGGTTTTAAGTTTGGATTAGCTGGTTGGAGCCGGAAACCATTTTTTTCTTTGTAGATTTTTTTTAAAGTTACTTCATTATCATTTATTAAAGCAACAACGGTTTCTCCATTTTCTGCGTCGGGTTGCTTTCTGATAATTACAGTGTCGCCATCAAAAATTCCTTCATCAATCATGCTGTCGCCGCTAACCTGCAAAGCATAGTGTTGGCCGGATTTAGAGAGTTGAGATTTTGGCACTTCAATAGTTTTTTTATCCTCAATCGCTTCAATTGGTTCGCCAGCAGTAATAGTTCCAAGTAGAGGAATCTTTATTAAATCAGAACCCCTTTGTTTTTTATTTATTTCAATCGATCTCGGTTGATTTTCAATTTTCTTTAGGCATCCTTTTTCCCTTAACGCCTCTATATGCTGGTGGATGGTAGATTTTACCGACCTAAAATGCCTTCCAATTTCTTCAAGAGAGGGGGAATAGCCTTTTTCCTTTATATATTTCTTGATATATTCAAATATTTTCTTTTGTTTTGGAGTTAGCATTATTATATCATACCGAACATCAACCGAACCTGTAAAGATGTCAACTGTGGATAACTTTTAATTGTAACCAAAAACGTTTGTTACATTTTTAAATAAGGCATTATTTTTTTGTTTTGAGGAAGAAATGGGGTATAATTATGCCAATGGACCACGAGGGGGTAAAAAATATTGAGAACGCAATCAATCCGGCGATAGATTTTCTTTACCAGAACCAATTGCCTTGGGGCGAATTCAAAACCCTGGCCTGTTGGAATCGTTGGATGTGGGGGAGTTATTTTGATAGTTCTCCTTTTATTACCAGTTTTGTTTTGTATTCTCTGAAAGATATTAGGGCCGAGAAAGTGAAAAAGATGACTGAAAAAGCGATTAGTTTTTTATTAAGCGAACAAGAAAAAGGAGGTATCTGGAGATTCTGGACTAAAAGAAACAAAAAAAGAGTGCCGCCCGACCTTGATGACATTTCAACCATTTCTTTTATTTTGCGGCTGAATAAGATAAATTTTGACGATAATCTTCAGTTGATATTAAATAATCGCAACAAGGATAATCTGTTTCTTACATTTATCATAGATAAGGGAGAAAAATATCATTTCGCCTCATTGATAGAAAAATTTAAAGAACATATAGATTGCGCAGTTAACGCAAATGTATTATTATATTTAGGACAAAACGACTTCCCAGTTTGTTCTTTTATTAATCGAGCAATAAAATTAAATCAGCCCTGCTCAATTTATTATCCAAACAGATTAGCCCTTTTTTACATGGTTTCCCGCGCCTTTAAAAATAACGTTACTAGCTTAGGAGAAAACCGGGACATTATTATTAAATCTACCCTCAGTTATCAAAAGGAACCAGGCGTTTTTGGCAGCGACCTGGAGATTGCCCTGGCCCTTAATACTTTATTTAATTTTGATTATTCTGGAAAAGAGATTGACCTCGGAATCAATTATCTATTAAAAAGACAATTAGCCAATGGTTCCTGGAAGAAGTCCTTTTTATTTTTAGGTCCTTTTCCTTGGCGTTATTACGGTTCAGAAGAATTAACCACTGCCTTAGTTATTGAAGCACTCAATAAATATCTATATTAATAATTAGACACCTGTATATTTATTAATATTTAAAAATTTTTTAAAATAGTTTATTTTATGGTTTTATGGAAAGGATTTTTGAAACAATTATTGTTGGCGCCGGGCCTGGCGGTTTGACGGCCGGGAGACATTTGGATGACGCCTTGATTTTGGAGCAGAAAAGCGAGATTGGCAAACCGGTTCAGTGCGCCGAAGGATTGGCGAAAAAATTTTTAGACCAACTTGGTATTCAACCTGACCCAAGCTGGATTTCCGCTACCATTGATAATACTCAAATAATTTTACCGAATGGGAAAGTAATTAATCTCCGGATTAAAGAAGGAAGTTATGTTTTAGACAGGGTAAATTTTGAAAAATTTCTAGCCAGCCAATGCCTGGCGAAAATTCAACTTCAAAAAAGAGTGGTTGAAATTGAAAAAGAAGGCGATATTTGGTATGTTAAAGTCCAAACCGGCGAGGTTTTTAGAGCAAAATATCTAATTGGCGCCGACGGTCCTCTCTCAATTGTCAGGCGAAAAGTTTTTCAAGAGAAGGTGGCGGTTTATCCTTGCCTTGAACATTTAGTGGAAGTAGAAAAAGAAGTGGATTGCCAAACCATAAAAACATATCTTGACCAAGAGAGATTTCCTTTAGGTTATGCCTGGATTTTTCCCAAATCAAAAAATAGGGCCAATATCGGTCTTGGTTCGGAAGGTAAAAAGAATCTTAATAAGCAGTTTGAAGATTTTACGGAAAACACCGTGAAAAAAGAACTGGGAAGTTATAAACTTTTAGAAAATATCAGTGGTATAGTTCCCTGGGAGAAAAAACCGCTCAAATTGGTTAAAGACAATGCCCTACTGGTTGGTGACGCCGGGGCCATGGTTGATCCGATATCGGGCGGCGGCATAGGTAATGCCATGCTTGCCGGAGAAGAGGCGGCTAAAGCCATCCTTGCCAAAGATGTTGACTTTTATCCCGAGAGAATTCAGCGGCTTTCCTGTTTCAACAAAGATTTATTTTCCGCCCAGAAAATTTTATATACACTTGACAACCAAACCCTTAACGAGATTGGCGAGATTTTAGAGAAAGCCAACGGTGATATTTTATATTTTAAAAATTTTTCTGCTTTCCCCAATTTTTTGTTAAAACCCAATTTAAGAAAGAATATTTTTAACTTTTTAAAGCTTTTCTCTATTTATAAAAATTATCAAAGAAGAATATGAATAATTGTACAGGGGTACAATTATTAATATAACAAAACTATGGAGAAGAATATTAAGGAGTATTTAGAAAAGCAAAGGCCGGAGATTGACAGGGCTATTAGCAAATATCTTCCCCAAAAAGCCAGCAGAAAATGGCTTGATTTTACTTTCGGTAAACCGCGTTATGCTTATAGTCAGAAAGCGGCTGAGGAAGTTTTTATTAAACCAATTTATGAGTTTTTGGGCCGGGGCGGAAAAAGATGGCGGCCAGTTTTATTTTTATTGATTGTCGAGGCCATCGGCGGCGACCTGAAGAAAATCAGAGATTTTTTAGTCATTCCCGAGCTTTGCCACGAAGGCTGTTTGCCCGGAGATACATATATATTAAAAAATCCCGGCGAGCAGGTAAAAATAAATCGGATTAAAAAAGGGGATTATGTTTATACGTTAACTTCTGACGGTAAATTACATAGAAATAAAGTTTTGGCTAAAAAATTTAACGGCATCAAAAGAGTTTATAAATTAATAACCAGAAACAGGGAGATTGAAGCAACCGAAAATCATCCATTTTTGGTGATAACTAAAAAACAACCGGTAAGATACAAAATAACTTTAACTGGAAGAAAAAAGCTCAATACTAAACTTAAGCGAGGTGATATAAAAAAATTAACCGATTTATTAAACAAAGATTTTGGAGGTTTAGGCAACGCTTTGGCTCCTCAAAATCCTGCCCTTTTACCAAAATCTGACTTTAGGTTCGTTTTTAATTGGTTGGATTTAAAAATTGAAAAATCAGATTATATACCAAAACAAACCAAGTATGAAGCGCCGGAAATTGGATTAAAATGGAGGCAATTAAAAGAGCTTAAAAAAGGAGATAGAATAGTAGTTTTAAACAAACTTCCTGACGAAGGGAAACCATTAAAATTACCTCAGCCACCGAAAGATCCCATTAAAGATAAAACAATTTTGCCAAAAGAAACTACTGAAGAATTTTGTCAGTTGGTGGGTTATATATTAGGCGATGGTTCAATTTCTATTGATAAAAAGAGCTCTCGCCTTCAACTGTGTCCAGCAAATGACATTGAGGAAGTTTCAGCCTATTCTTCCTTATTTTCAAAAGTTTTTTCATATCAACTAAGAACATATAAAGGAACCAATAATCTTTCTTGCTGCTCTTTTAAGGTTTGTTGGTTATTAAGTACATTAGGTTTACATAAAAGAGCGACTAAAAAAACGCTTCCTGATTGGATATTTACCTTACCAAAAAAACAGAAACTCGCTTTTATAAGAGGATATTTAGATTCAGATGGTTGGGTGGACAAGGAAGGAAGAGCTTATTTCTCCAGCTCTAGTAAAATTTTAATTGAAAAATTAAAATTATTATTAGATAGTTTAGGATTTACAACTAGCCACATTTATTATAAAAGAAATAAAAATCTCTGGAAAATTTCAAAGAAAAAATACTCAAATCAATGGTCCATCGGTTTCTCTAATCCCCAGCAAGTTCTAAAAGAGATTGGAACAGAAAAGAGTTTGTATAAAAAAAGGCTAAAGAGAAAACAGAAAAGAAGAAGGACTTATAGGTACTTAGAAGATTTTCCAACCCTTCCAATAGATTTTCCAGCTTTTAGAATTGATAGAGTGAAAGAGATAAAATTCGTTGGAGAAGAACCAGTTTATGATTTAATGGTTGAAAATTCTCATAACTTTATTGCTAATAATGTGGCATGCCATAATAGTATTATAATCGATGATGTAGAAGACAACAGCGAATTAAGAAGGGGAAAACCTTGCTTGCATAGAATTTTTGGCGTTGATGTTGCTATTAACGCCGGGAATTTTCTTTATTTTTTGCCTTTAATAACTTTAATTAAAAATAAAAATAAATTTAAACCAGAAGTTCTGAGTCGGGCTTATGAAACTTGTATTCAGGAGATGATTAACATTCATTTGGGACAGGGAACTGACATTTATTGGCACAAAGGAAGAGCCAGGAAAATCAACCAGAAAGAATATTTACAAATGTGTACTTTCAAGACCGGTTGTCTTTCCCGGCTGGCCGCCAAACTGGCGGTTGTCCTTTCAGAAAAAAGCAACCAGCTGGCCGAAAAAGTCGGCAAAATGGCCGAAGCCATCGGCGTGGCTTTCCAGATTCAAGATGATATTTTAGATATCAGTTTAACCGGCGAAGAGAGAACTAAGTTCGGCAAAAGTTTCGGCAACGACATTAAAGAAGGGAAGAGAACTTTGATGGTCATTCATACTTTAGAAAAAGCCAGCAAAAAAGACAAAAAAAGATTATTGGAAATATTGGACAAGCACACCGATGATTTAAAAGAAAGAAAAGAGGCTATAGTTATTATTAAAAAATATGGTAGCATAGAGTATGCTAAAAAAACGGCTCAAAAAATTATTAAAGAAAACTGGCAGGAGGCCGAAAAATTATTGCCCCGATCAAGAGCCAAAAGCAAATTAGCAGAATTCGTTAATTACTTAATTGAGAGAAGGGTATAAAAATGGAAGAAAAAGTTATTTTAGTCAACAAAAAAGATGAAGCAATTGGGGAAGAAGAAAAAATAAAAGCCCACCAAGAAAGAAAATTGCACCGGGCCTTTTCCGTCTTTTTATTCAATAAAAAAGGAGAAACTTTAATTCAAAAGAGGGCTAAATCAAAATATCATTTGGGCGGACTCTGGGCTAATACCTGCTGTTCACATCCCAGGCCGAACAGGAATCTTAAAGAAGAAGCCAAAAGAAGATTAAAAGAAGAAATGGGGATTAATTGTAATTTAAAAGAGGCTTTTAGCTTTGTCTATAAAACAAAACTTACTAATTTAGGCAAAGAGGGTAAACCTTCTTCTTCACTGGCGGCGGATCGGGTAGGCGAGCACGAATTTGACCATGTTTTTTTTGGTCGGTTTGACGGCAAACCTAAACCTGACAAAAAAGAAGTGGCTGGCTGGCAATGGATTAAACTGCCAGATTTGAAAGCCGACATCAAAAAAAACTCGCAAAAATACACTCCCTGGTTTAAAATTATTATTAAAAAAATAAAAAAACGAAAAATATGACAACAGAAGTAGGGATTTCCCAGATTGGCATAGCTCTGCCAAAACATTTTATCTCAATTGAGGACCTGGCTAAGAAAAGAAAAATTCCCTCAGCTTACACTGGCCAGGGTCTGGGCGTGATTGAAGCCAGGGTTCCTTATCAAACTTCTATTGAAGAGCTGGCCGTTGAAGCTCTTTTGAAAATTGATTTCCAGGATGTGGAGAGATTTTATATTGGCACTGAATCTGACCCTGACGCTTCCAAGCCCTTGGCCGTCAAAATTTTAAATCATAAATTGGGTTTAAAGAGCGTTCCTTTTCAGTACAAATTTGCCTGTTTGGCCGGGCTCCAGGCGGCAATTTCGGCCTGCGAATACAGCCAGGCCCATCAGGGAAAACCGGCCGTCGCCCTGTCCATTGACCGTTCAATTTATCGCCAGGAAGACGTCAAAGCTGAGGTCACTCAGGGTTGCGCGGCCGTGGCTCTACGGGTGGAAACCAAGCCCAAAATTTTAAGTTTAGATTATCAAAATTTGGGCCAGTATGCTGCTGACATTGATGACTTTAAAGTTCCGCCCTCTTCTTACCCTTTTCCCCAGGTTAACGGAGAATTAACTAAACCGGCTTTTTTGGAATGCCAGAAAAGAGCCCTGGAAGACTGGAAAGAAAAAAACATTAAATTTTTAAAAAAACAAAAAAGAAACCTTTTAGACATAGCCGATTTCTTTATTATGCACACGCCCTTTCCAAAAATTGTGGAGTGGGTGGCCGCCCTTTTCTGGCGGCACGAAAAGCTAAAACAAAAAGACCATCTAACCCTGACTCAATGCCTTAAAAAGCCGAATCTTTTTTCCGAATATAAAAAAGAACTTGATAAAATCAGAAAAATACCAGAATTTCAAAAATTTTTCAAGGAAAAATTCAACCCCGGTTTAAGATATAATCCCTATATCGGCAATTCTTACACTTCTTCTATTTTTATTTCTCTGGCCGGCGTTTTGGAAAAAGCCAGGAAGGGCCAGCAGATTGGCATTAATGGTTACGGCGGCGGCGCCAGTTCAGTGTGTCTTAGGGGAGTAGTAACCTCAAACAAAAAATTTAAAAGCGACCTGCCGGCCCAACTAAAAAAAGGAAAAAAATTAACCATCAAACAATATCTCAAATGGCGCGAGAGACAATAACTTCCGGTATTTATCAATTTCATCAGCTTTCGCTGCCGGAAAAAATAAAAATTATTGCTAAATTTTCTTCTTTAAGCAAGGAAGATTTAAAATTGATTAAGCAGTATCAAAAGCTGCCCGATTTTATTGATTTTGAGAACAATATCGGGCCTTTTAAAATTGCTGCTAATTTTCTGGTTAATAACAAAGATTATTTTGTGCCAATGGAAATTGAAGAACCCTCGGTGGTGGCTGCTGCCTCCCGGGCAGCCAAATTAATCAAGGAAGGCGGCGGTTTTTTGGGGGAATATTTAGGAAATTTAATGACCGGCCAACTCCAGCTGCTGGGAATTAAGAATTTCCAAAAAGCTAGCCAGAAGATTTTAAAAAATAAAAAAGAAATTTTAGAAATAGCCAATAAAACCAATAAGTTCCTTTTTAAAATTTCTGGCGGCGCCAAAGGTTTGGAGGTTAGAAAGGTAAAAAATTTTTTAGTTTTACATTTATTAGTTGACCCCAAAGATGCTATGGGAGCTAACATTATCAACACGATGTTAGAGAAAATTTCTCCTCTGGTCAAAAAGATTTCTGGCGGACAGATTGGAGTGAGAATAATTTCCAATTTTGCTGAAAAAAGAATTGTTTTTGTTGAAGGTAAAGCGCCGCTTAAGAAACTGGCTTTTGACGGGTTTTCCGGAATTAAGGTGGCTCAAGGAATTTTAGTCGCTCAAGAGTTAGCCGAATCAGATATTTATCGGACGGTCACCCATAATAAAGGAGTAATGAACGGAATTGATGCGGTGGCGGTGGCCACGGGCAACGATTATCGCGCCATTGAAAGTGCCGTCCATGGTTTTGCTTCAAGAAACAAGAAGTATAAACCAATAACTAAATGGCAATTAGATAAAAATTTTTTAAAAGGCGAGATTAAAATTCCTTTGCCTATTGCCACGGTTGGCGGCGCTACTGGAACTAAAAAAGCCAAATTAGCCTTGAAAATCCTGAGAGTGAAAAACGCCCAGGAATTGGGAATTGTTGCCGCTGCAGTCGGTCTGGCTAACAATTTGGCTGCCCTTTCGGTTTTGGGGACAGAAGGCATCCAAAAAGGTCACCTGAAATTGCACCAAGAATTTTTGAGGAAAATCAAAATATGATAAAAACTAGCGCGCCAGGTAAGGTTTATTTAATTGGCGAACATAGCGTAGTTTACGGTGAACCGGCTATTATCGCTTCGGTTAATAGACGGACTTTTGTTACTATTGAACCCTCTGCAAAGATAACTTATTTAGATTTAGCCTGGCCGGATATTTCCCATACCTGGAGTCAAAATGAGTTTTCTCAATTAACTCAAAAGACGCTTGAGATTTGGAATGTCGGCAACGAGAAAAACAATTTCTCTGAGCTTTTTGATTTTATTAAAAAAAATGGCTATGAAGGTTATCGGGCTTCGGTTTTGGGCATTGCCGTAAAGATGTTGGGAATTAAAAAAGGATTTTCAATAACAATAGACAGCCAGATTCCGACCGGCGCTGGCCTGGGTTCGTCGGCTTCGCGAGCGGTTGCCATAACCAAAGCCATTGCCGAGCTGTTCAAGAAGAAGAATGTTTCTTTGGAGAGAATAAACGAAATTGCTTATGAACAAGAAAAAATCATTCACGGCACGCCCAGTGGCGGCGATAATTCTACCTGCTGCTTTGGCGGTTTAATCTGGTTTCAAAAAACCCAACCGCAAAACAAAATAATATCTTTAAAAAAAGAGGTTCCTTGTCAATTAGAAAATTTCGTTTTTGTTTATACCGGCGAACCGAAAAAAACCACTGGCGAATTAGTTCAGCAAGTAAGAGATTTAAATGAAGAATACAGAACAGAAAGAGTAAAAAGAATCGGGCAAATGAGTCATCAGATGTTAGAGGTTTTGAAAAGAAAGGATTTTCAGCGAATGAAAGAAATCATCAATCAAACCCAAAAGAATTTAGCCGAACTTGGTGTTTCAGTAAAAGAGATAGACGAAGTTGCCGAAGCGGTTCAGAAAATTGGCGGCGCAGCCAAGTTATGCGGCGCTGGCGGCGGCGGAATAGTTTTGTGCTACCATGAAAATAAAAAGAAATTAATTGAGTTGCTTAAAAGTCTCGGCTACCAACCCTGGGAAACCGAGCTGGCAGTTGAAGGCGTAAGAGTTGAGCAGTAGTATTCAGAATAAAATTTCAACCTTCCGGTGGCGTTCGGAACGAACACCACTTTTAATTTCTGGCAACACTTGACAATTTAAAAATAAAGGTGTAAAATTAGTTTTATAGTTCTTTTCAAAAACACAACGTCTACTTTATTGTGGCAGCTGCTTGGCTGTTTTAATTGAGAAGTTTCTAAGCAACTGTCACAATGGGTTATCGCTGGTAACCCGCATCAGCTTTTGCCGCATTCGCGGTTGCTGATGGTGACAATTGGCGAGAAAGATAGAAAGGAAAAGTTATGAAAAATAGAGAATGGGAAGATAAGATCGCTCAGTTAGGAAAAGGAGAAGTGGAACGTCGGCGCCAGATGGGACTTGGAGTTTCCGAGAGCCACAGCGTTTCTCATTTGAGGAACGTGGCCAAGCTAACTCAGAAAGTGGGGCCCGTTTATGGCTTCACTGACCGGGAAAACGAGCTGGCTTACGCGGCTGGTTGGTTCCACGATGCGGTTCGTTCACCTACAGAGGATCCGGCAGTCGGCGACGAGGAAGCCAGTGCCAGGGAATCTTACAGAATTCTAAAAAAAGCCGAGCTGTTCATAACCAATGGAGAGAGGCTGGCTATTGTCTATGCGATTGAAAGGCAGGGTCGTTACCCGGAGTGGTGGAGTGACCAGGAGAATAGAGAGACGGTGCCTGAGGGATTGGAGAAAAGGCTCCACTTGGCTCTTTTTGTCGCTGACAAAATGGAAGCCAATGGAGTGAGGGTTATTGCCCGGCGTTCTCAGTTTGTTGCCGGAGACCGCCTTCGTAGCGAAAAAGGCGATTGGCGCAATTTCGGATTTCAACCTGATAAGGACGAATCCTTGGTTGTCGCCATTGAAAGTCTTTTACGACTGGCTTTTATTAATCCAGAAGGAATCTATCCTTTGCGGTTAAAGCCAGTT
>Ga0172363_10002060_pt1 | contig 16254 bp, 11 predicted proteins | sample LakKivs2_kivu2a2_FD_114541 | JGI IMG/M metagenome (GOLD analysis project Ga0172363, IMG submission 114541) | Sediment microbial communities from Lake Kivu, Rwanda - Sediment s2_kivu2a2 | ecosystem: Environmental > Aquatic > Freshwater > Lake > Sediment | place: Rwanda: Western Province, Lake... | reverse complement strand
TGATTGTGGTGTAGATAGGTCAGGGTTAGTCATTTTAATTAACACTAAATCCCCAATAGAAGGTTCAGTAGTTCCTGAAGTATACGTTGGCCCTTGAATTAAAGATACGATATTAGTACCATTCATTCCTGTTATAGGTATTAACGTATCAGCATTTATAACATAGTCTACAGTAGTGTAGGCTGTGTATTGTATTGTTGTAGCTGTTGAATCATAATTAAAAAACCCTTTTTCAGGTGCCTGAACTATTGTTTGTAAAACTGTAGGTACTAATTGATCTATACTCACATCAGGTACAGCAGCTGTAGAAGTAGGGAAGATAGGTGTTTTTAAATTAGGTTGGTTTGCTTTAGGTTTAAGTACATTTTCTAAAGCAATGTTGTAAGAAGTTCCCAAAGTAGAATAATCAACTTCTGAATCCCCTAACCTAAACGTGGTAAAATTTAATAATCCAATAGATAAAAGTTCCCTACCTTTATCTGTTAATCTAGTGTTAACAAACGCTCCCGTATTTTTACTTATATAGCTCATCTCTTATAAATATGATATTAGTAAGAATTTATTCCGTTACCTAATGAAAATTTACCTACTTTACTTATATTTGTTGTAGTAAATATATTGTCATCTAGGCCAGAATAAACCTTATTATTAGTAACTCTCCAAATATATGTGTTATTTGCTGTTAATCCTGTTGGGATAGTGGTTTCGTATATGGTTTGTCCATTACTATAATCAACAGTAATTTGTTTGGTTGTTGCGGTGGAAGTAAAAGTTTTGTCAAAGCTTTCAGTAACCTCAACTAAGAAATTACCATTAAATCTATCAGTAACTAATGTAGGGTTGACTCTCCATTCTAAAGAGTTACCAGGTACATTAATAAACCCATAATCACCTTCACCTATTTTAGATGAATTGTATATTACATTAATGATATCATTAGGTGATAAAGTAACTCCATCAAAAATAATTCTATTATTAACAGTAATACTGTAGTAATAATCAAAACCGTAAGTCAATTTTACACCATTTAAAAATAATATGGTATTTTCGTTATCTTGTGGGTCATATTCTGTATAATATTCAAAAGTATTGTGGTCGGTATTATAATAAACTTTTTCTGTCGGGGTGTAAGCTGATGTAGACCCACTTGTAACACCAGTTATCAAATAATTTTCAGACCTTATTATATCTAAATCTTTATTACAAACTAAATAAAATACTGTTAATATGTCTTTATTAGGGTCTAAATTTTGTGATAAAGTTAAAATAACATTTTCTGAAATTGTATAATCTAAATCAGATAAAGTGATTCCATTAACTGAAACCATCAAAGTGGAATTTACAGGTGTATAACTCAATGTAAAAGCACTGAATATAGCAGGACCTATTGTTAGATTTTCAGTTACTAATTCACATTTTATATTATTACTATCTATCTCTTGTGGAACACTAAAAACATAAGTTTCTTCTTTAAAAGAATTTGTTCTATTAACAGTTAAAATTCTAGGTGTTTTTGGTTCTATTGGTGTAAAAGGTCCTAAAGCTGGTATATCGGGGTCAAGTAATGTTACAAAATATAATGAAGTATTATCTTCATAAATATTTTTTAAATTAGGTGTGATAATGAATTTATCAAATAAACATTCATTATTATAAAAACTAAAATTACTATTTAAGATATATTCTTCTTGAGCTTTAGCTATTGTTATTGTTTCTAAATAAGTAAACCCACTATTTGTTATTGCACTAAATGGGGTACTAGCACTGTAGACTAAAGTTTCACTAAAAATTGGTGCGTCAGGTACTAGACCTGTGACATTATCTACCACTCTTGGTGGGTTTTCTATGTTTCTAGCATATATTTGGTATTCAAAGTTACCTGTATAAGCTGTTAAAGTGTCTAAATTACCAGTAAATGTATAATTAAATGTTAAGTCATTATTAGTGATATTAAATACCCCCAAAGATGTTTCAGTTAATCCTGTTGTTAATTTAATAAAATTACTATTAAAGGTGGGACCATTAAAAACTTCCACACACATCTCAACCCCAGGGTTAATATTATTGGTGTTAAAAAGACCATAATCTTTTTTAATATTTTCTAATATTAATTCCTCACTAAAAGGTGTTTTAATTATATTTTTATCACAAATTGACATCTATTTTAATTTAACATTTTTTTCCTTCTGAACCAGTAACTGGTGTTTTTGAGTAATTTACTTGTTCTGTATTTATATCAACATAATTAGTAGGTAATTGACTCCTTATATAAATAGTGTAATTGTCAAATAAATAATGACAACCATTCATAAACGGATAATCTACCCCATTAATACCATCTTCAAAATAACCTATTTCTAAAACATCCCTCCAAGAAATAGTACCATCATAATTTATTTGAGCATAATCTGGATATATTTCATTAGGGTTATTTTCAACAGTCTCAATTACTGTAGAAAATTTTCTAATCTGTATTTTATTATGTTGTTGATAATAATAACCAGGTCCGTCTGATGTGTATACTGTAGCGGTATTATCAACTCTAGTAACACCAAATCTATTTACAATATTTGCTATAGTTTTTTCTTCTAGGAAGGCCTCATTATATTCTACAAAATCACCATAAAGTAAATCGTCTTTATATTTTTGTATTGTACCTATATTACTACCATCCCAATAAGATAATGTGTCTAAGATTATCGGACCCATGTAAGCATTTAAAGGTACAACATCACTATTATCCTCTAAAATAGATATTACGTCACCAAAGGGGTTTGATCTTTTTGTTAATGTAAGATATATTTCACTTAATGGTCTACCTAAGTTATCTGTTAAATCGGTAACATCTATATTTTTATCAAAATGAAATAAACTTAATTTATTGTTAAAATTATCTGAAAAGACATTCGTTGAAAACCCACACTTATAAACTTCATAATCACTAAAATTTGTTAAAATTTTAAATTTTCTGAAATAATAATTAGAAGGTACACCATTAATTACTTTATAATTCAATTGTGCCCCTGGGTAAATTCCATTAACATTAAATGGTATCAATCCTAATGATGGGAAACTATATTTTACAACAAACTCATTATTATTAGGTACAGCAACAACTTTAAAAATACCATTCATATTGTTAAAGTTGTTAAATCTTAAATCTACCCACTCACCTATTCTTAAATCGTGATTATCTGAATATATTTTTGTGTGGTCAATATTAGTGGTATTACCATTAGAATCACAACTACTTAAAAATTGTATACTTGTATTATTTAAAAATAAAGTATCTTCTAACGATGGTTCAAAAACTCTTTTTACATTACCATAAAAGATATCTCCCTGATAAGTTGTTTCTAATATTAAACCCTTATCTTCATTACCAAACTCAAAACCAATTACTCTATGTAGGCCTAAATAATTTAAATTCCCTTGGTCTGGGGTAATATATACATACTCCCCTATTTCAAGAATCCCGTGATTTTGTACTGTTCTAAGTAACAATTGATCTATACCTCCTGTAACATTTGTTTTTGTTATAGATTTTATTTGTAAACCTTTTTCAGCTATAGAGATTCTATCACCGTCTACTTCTCTAGAAACAATTTCTCTATTGGGATCACTTTCAAAGGGATAGGTTATTTGTAGTACCCAATTTTTAGTTATTAAATTATTATCTAATATTGCTAAACCTTGTCCGTTTAAAAACCCCCAATCTTCTTCTGTTGGAAAATTATTAAATGCTTGTGAATATATATTACTAGTCATTAAATCTATTTTTCCACTAATTCTATAACAACCTGAAGAATTTCTTTCTTCATTAAATCTTTCATTGCTATTTACAATATATAGATTTTGGTCGGGTTCTACTTGTTTACTTTTATTAGGTAGTTCAACCCCCATAAAATTATCTTCATTTATAGAAACTTTGTTTTTATAAATGCCTAATAATCTTTTTATATTATAATCTTGATTACTCACGATAATCTTTCTTTTAAATACGTTAATGCGTTATCATCATCTTTTAAACCAAAATAGAAAAAATATCTACCCCTACGAGTAATCCAATCTGTAAAATCATTTATACCAGGACCAGTAAATAACCTATCAAGTGAACGTATTTGGACATCATTATCATAAGGTTTTTGATCTGTATTTAGAGTTAATGGAAAATCTAGCGTTGGTGTATCAAATACGCTATTTCTTAAAGGTATAGTTTGATTACTAATACCTCCAACATCAGAACCTAGAGGGTTAGAGTTTTCTGAATTATATAATTCTAAAAGAGCTGAAGTAGGTTTTTGTATACCACCACCAAATTCTTTAAACAATTTTATTACATCAGTTATATCCATATAATAAGGGAATCCGTAAATTCCATCACTAATGGGATTACCACCGCTTATAGCATAAACTTCACGCCAAATTTGGTAATCAATATATAAACTTTGATACATTAAACCATTAGGTGTTGAAACATTTTGTGACATAGCGGCCACATAACAATATACACCACCATGTTTCCATTCTAATCTTGGGAAGTATAAAGATCCATAACACACACCTATATTAGTACTATCTGTCATAAATCTTTTTTCACCACCATCTTTAAAATTAACAGGATAAGAGACATTATTACTATTACCATTAGCTTGTCCTCTAATACTAGTTACTCTAGAAAGACCATCAGAAGAATCATTTCTAGTACCAAAAGTATATATTTTTCTTAATTTATTTTTTAAATCATATCTAGCGTAAAAACATGCATCATTTCTACTATTGGTAAGATAACAAGCATAACCTTTACCATTACCGTCATCAGCATTTAATTGGTCGGTTGTTATATAATCAGATATTGGGTAAATAGCAAAATAATATTTACCTCCTGTTGGTACCCCTTTATTTTGGTCGGGTGATAAAACGTATTGACCAAATTCGTCAGTAATATATCTATCCTGATACATTGGTAATGTAACAAAAACATTACCACCATCAAAATTTTCTGTTTTGGTAAAATCAGAATTAACAGCTGTTGTAACAACTTTAACACCTAATTTAGTCATGTTGCCTATTGAGGTGAATTCATTCTCATTACCACTATCAATATTACAATTATTTTTATTTATCGCTAATTCTGGATCACTATTTGTAAAAGCTTGAAATATTAAAATAGATGACGGTGAAATAGTTTTATTTAAATTAAAATCTAATCTTGTGATACCTATTTCACATTGTTCCAAGTCACCCCAAAAAGGTACCACTTCAACACTTATATTTCTACTTTCTATTTGTGGTAGTGAATCTAAATTAGTTGAGGACAAAAACTTTTTATTTTCTGCATCAAAAAGTTGTTGTGTAAACCCCGCGTCAATAAAATCTTCAACAGTTAAACTAAGATCTCCAGGATCACTTAAATCAACATCCATATGTATTGTTTGATTACCTACGGGTACACCAAAAAACATATAATCCCCAGAAGCATTTGTTTTTGTTGTTAGTTTATAATATTTTTCATAAACTTCTAATAATATATCGTTATCTAAAAATTCTTGTTTAGAAGGAAAAGTACCTGTAGGAACTTCGGGACCATATGTTAATTGTGCTTCTCTACTATAGACTACTGTACCATCTGGGTTAGTTGTTTCTAAAACCCAAGAAGATGAGGCCCAAACACCTTTAAATGGGGATTGATAATTATAAAGGTCACTATTAGGGTTAACTCCATTTGGGAATGTTTGATAATGTGTGTATTTTTTCCCTTGTTTAGGTAATAAATTATATCTTGTACCTTGTGCATCAGTATCACTCACTGTTGTATAAGGATACACTGATGATATTCTAACATCGTCTTGGTCTTCGTTTGATATAGGTATGAAAACAGACAACTTAGCATTCTCAACACCAAAACCATCATTAGCTATAACTCTACCAACAACAACACCATAATCAGAACAAAAATTACGATACACCTCGTCTTGTGTTATCTTTAAACTTAAGATATCTAAAGTGTCAAATTCTTGTTCTATTTTAATTTGAATATTTTGACTTTCACCAGGTGTTGTACGTAATCTTATTGTTTTATTAGAATTCATTTATTAGTTTTGTATATAAACTGTAGGTGTCATTTTTGATCTAAAATTATTCATTCCGTTCTGCAATAATGGTAACAAACCTGTAGGTAAAGTCAACTCTTTATTAACTATATCACTCAACCTTGGTTTTATAAAAGACGCTACAAGATTATCAAAAATTAAAGGCCCATCATTTCTATTTGACCCGTAATCACCTGTTTTTTCTTCAGGTATGTTAGTATCTGAAATATAAATAGGAATATTAAAACCACCGTTTTGTTTATCAGTAGGTTTATCAGAATCACCGCTAGTATTAAAAATACCTAAATCTGATAAATTAAAATTATTATCATAATCACAAGGTTCAATAACAGGACAAATTTGGTCTTCTCTTGTACACCATCTTTCCCCAGCAACAAATATTGTAGTAGCTGGTACAAATTGTTCTATAAATTTTATCCAAAAATTTTGGAAATTCTTTTTATAATCTATTAATTCGTAAACATTTAATTTAGGATCACAATTAGAACCTGAACACATATTAAATGTTAACTCCATTTCTTTGGAATTAAGGACTAATTTACTGTGTCTTTCATAAACACCCGATTGTTCAAAATAATTTGTATATCTCCATGGAATATCCGCATCAGGACTTGGTGCAAAAACTCTATTAATTGTTTCACCATCATTATAGACCCAAGACTTTTTATTATCTATAACTCTACGAATAGTAAACCCTGGACATTCAAGTCTATTAGGTACAATAATAGAATCTTGTATTGTACAATTTACACTTATGTCATCTAAATAAATTTCATAATCACAACAATCTAATAAACCTTCTAAATCTAATTTTAATTTAAAAGGAATACCTTCAAAACCACTAATATCAGTACATATTTGCACCCATTGACAATACCCGTCTCTATTTAAACTATAGTTAGATACTTGTGTAATATTAAATATGGTATCTAATGAACCTGAATTTACACTATTACCACTATACACACTTAAATTAGCTGTGACATCACCCGTTGGTTCACATTCAGGGTTATCAGGTCTCTCTAAAAAGAAGGATAAACAAACTCTTAAAGTTGTACATTCTGAGTCTGTAACTATTATATCATTTTCACTAACACCTATTGATACTGGTTCGGTTTCTTTAGGGGGGTTCCAATAACATCTACCATCAATCCATGACCATAAACCTTGCCCTAATTCTAAACAACAAGTTTCATTTAATGTTAGTTTACTAAGTATAGTATCTAAAGGTCTATTAATAAAATCAATATTAATAAAATCAATATTAAAGTTCCCAAGTCCACTGGATGCTGTTTGATTAACAACTGGGGTATATGTTACTTTATTATAACATGTTTGGTCATTAATGTCTTTAGGGAAATTAGTTAAAAAATTAGGGTTATAATTAGGGAAATAATCATACCAAAAATAAGCTAAATAACCTTGTGGTGCCTGTTCAACTCTAATTAATTTTAATGGTGGTGAGGTTTCTAAATTATTTTTTACCGTTGGGGTATTAGTATTATTTCTTAAATTAAAATATAAATTATCAAAATTTGAATCAAACTGATTAAAGGTGTAATTTTCACATATAGGAAAATTTAATATTTCAGGATTATTAGTTCCCAAAATTATTAGATTATCAAACAATGAAGGCTGATAATTAAAGGTACAATTTGAAAGTTGTGAAAAAACTGATGTGTTATTATCATTTGTAACATATTCAGAAAAATTAACACAAATATTTGTTTGTGTTATTACTTCTTCAGGCTGACCGTAAACAACACAAAGTTTACCACTACCAGCAACATTTATATTATCTAAACATAAATTATTGTAATAATCACCAGGTTGTGTACTAAAATAAACTGAAGTTGTTATATCATAGATATTAGTACCTGGTATATTTAAAATTTTAACAATTTTAGTGATTAAATTTAAAGTTGTTAATTCAGTATAATCATAACAAGTATTACTAATTGGTACGATGTCCATACCAGATAAGGCTATCTGTTGCCCTACTTGTAAATTAATAGCGTTAGGGTCTGTTGTATGTAAAGTTAATAAACTACCTTCTGGATACCCATTAATTGAATCACCTTGTGGCCATGGGTTATAAACATACCAATGGTCAATATTAACACAAATATCTTCATTTGTTGTAGAATTATCAGTTGTTGTAGAAGTACTTCCAGTCACAAAACTATTAGGGTTTATACTTATTGACCCATCTTCATTAAATGTTAAGTTTGATAATTCTAAATTACATTCCTCTGTTACATAGTTAGTATAAACACAACCACCCTTTTTACCTTTATATTCTACATTTTGATCCCATTGGTAATCGTCACCTAAACTTGTACAACACTCTTCACTTATAGGTTGTCCATTTTGATTTAAAGCAACCCCTTCCACTGATACTGCATAAACAATACATTGTGGTTTTAAATCAATTTTACATATTTTATTTGTGGAGTCCCATACAACTGCCTGACCAACTAGATCTTCTGTACAACAATCTTCATTTAAAGGAAATTTAAAATATAAACTTTCCTGTCCAGGTTGTAGTAAATCGGTATAGTATACAACATTCTCAACCACAGTTATACCTGTAGGACATAAAGTATAAATACATGTACCATTATCTTCTGTTGCACCAGAATTATAATTTAAAGCAAGTGGGTCTGTACAACCAAATATTGTAGAACCAGTTATAATACAAGTCCCATCATCTACAGTAGCTGAAGCACTATAGTTTATCGCTAATGGGTCAGTACAACCAAATATTATCTCCGAGGGGTCAAGATCTTCTATATTACAAGACATAAATCTGTTTTATCTTAAATATTATTCAACAACAAAATTTGATTGGTCCGAGACAAAATCAATGGTATTATTAACTTTAGGGACACATTTTTTAGTTATACTGTTCCAAGCAAACCCTCTAAGAGTACAACATTCTTTACTAGGTTTGATTAATTTATTATTTGGTCCTTTAAAATAAACTTCTTTAAAATTGTTTAATAATAGAGGTGTTTTTGGGCCTGTTACACCGATATCAATTATACTATCACTAATCACAAATGTACTTGATGGTGGGCACCAATAACATAACTCTGTTGAGTCTGATTGTGGGTAGGTATAGAACCCATAAAAATCACAACATTTTTTAGAATCCACACCAAATAAAGTATCACCATCATAATAAGTAACAACACCACTATAAGGGTTGTATTTACTTAAGTTTATACTAGGTGGACAAATAATACATTCATCACCTTTACCAGTATTAAAGTTTATTTTTATTGAGTACTTACCTGTATTAACATATTCATCAGTTTTACCGGCTAATTCTACAGTAGAACCTGAAGTTATTCTATTATTATCATTCATTAAATCACCATAGAATAAACCATATGAAGGTGTAGGTGTTGGTGGTGTAGTTGTTGAAACACTTTCACCACTAATAACTAATATCCCTGTATTTGGTTCTACCGTACCGAAACTATAATCAGTAAAATAATTAAAACTTAATTCATTTAGATTTACTATATCGTTTTCAAACACAAAATCGTTAATAAAACATCTGAATCTACCAAAATAAGCCTTACCAAAATCGTATGGACCATAATGTGGGTTATTACCATTTGTATCAGGTTTTGTGTTTGCCGGTACACCACCATCATACCAAAAACCATTAAGTTGAAAATAATAATCAGGTGAGTCTGGTAGGGGTTTTGGATAACCGTCCGTGTCTATTGGGAATAGGGTTGTTATGCTTCTATCTTCTAATACGTCTATTTCTACTACTGTATTTAAATAATTAAATAATTTTTGACTAACTTCATTATAATCTAATTTTTGTTCGGCTAAATAAACATATTCATTAAAATCTATTAAACAATCACTGATGTTAAATAAATTCAAAAAGAATTCTATTACTTTTCTACTACCCTTAGATTTCCATAACCACCAAGCGTTTATTACTAATCTTCTCCATAATTCAGTATCCATTTCTTGAATAGATAAAGTTCTTGACTCACCTGAAAATACTACATTTGTTGTTGTGGCTAAATAATTAATTAAATCATTATTAGAAAAACTTTGTATTGTGTCAAAACCTAGAGTTGATGCCATCATTTTAATCAATTCGTCTGGCATGTTATCAACACCATCATATGTCACAACATTAGCGAAAGAAATACCGTCAATGTATTTTTTTACATCATCATATTCTCTACCCCAAATCTTTAATAGTTTATCCATTTTACGACCACGTTCAGATGTACCATCACCAGCACTATCAAATTCTAAAATGGATGAAGCAACCAATCTTCTAGTCATTATACTAGTGTTACTAGCATCTAGAGTATTAGTTAAATTAAATAAGTTTTCTAGATATTCACCATAATTACGTCCACTAACATCTAAATTATAACCATCTGAAGTGGGCCAAGTAAAATTTTGTGTAACAGTAAAAGTATAACCTTGTTCATTTGTGTAAGGTATTTCTAAGGATAATGTATATTGTGGGGTTATTAACCTATTTAAAATTTGGTTTTGAAAATCAGATAATCTATTAAAGAAATATTTTTGTAAATTATAATCGGTAGGTCTTAAATGATATGTAAAAGAACCATTAGTTGTGGCACTTAATGTTGGCCAAACATTACCTTTAACTTTAATATATATGTAATCATTAGTATTACTATTACCTGTATAATCTAATAAAGGGAACTTACCGAAATCATTTTGTATTTCATACTTTAAATAATTTGTCTGTAACACACTTATGTCTAGTTCATCAAAACTAACACCATCAAGTCTAGTATCTAGATAAAAAATATTTTGTGCAACATTTATAGGGAAAGAAAAATAAGATTCATCAGTATACTGATTATAATTAAATCCTACAATTGTATTAGTTAAATTAGATTGTTCTATAAATAAACTACCCTTCCAATTATCAATGATATCAGTTAATTCAGTTTCTAAGAATTTTTTAGCCTCACCAAAATAAACATAACTTAAAAAGTTTTTCTTATTATTATTTAAAGTAACTGATAAACTATTACTATTTTGTTCTATTAATTGAGACTCAATGTTTGTTAATTGTAAGGTATCTAAAGTTATAGGGTCTGAAAATATTCCCGTGTTAAATATTTCACCAGTTAAATTAGGACTAACGTTTGTGGTTATAGAAAAATTACCTAAAGTAAAAATAGAGGCACTTTTAGTGAACTGGAATCCCACTAAATCAGGTGAGAAATCTCCTTTACCCTTTTTATAAGCATCGGTTAAAGAACCAGGTATTACTTTTGTTGCCATTTTATATTACTTATGCCCCTGTTATGTTAGAAAAATCTTTAGTTGTATCTATAACACTAACTTCTTCTTTAACTTCAAATAATGGGTTACCAGTATCATCTTGTATTTCATAAAGATTATATTGTTTATAAATTTCATTATTTGCGTCGTATATCGTATATTTACCGTCTTGGATTGATTTGGTTTGATTCCCATAGATACCATATGATAATGTTTCCAAATCATATTCTGTCATTTCCAATTCAATAAAAACAGGGTTAAAGAATGTATTTGTTATTGTTATTACTTGTCCTGGTGAACCTATAAAAGGTACCTTATTAGGTTGTGTCAATGGGTTAGAGGTTGGGGTTAATGTACAGAATATTAAATCTGAATTATCCCTATATCTATATCTAATAGCTTTTTGTGAAGTGTTATTTAAATTTTGGTTAACCGGTTCTACCCTACCATTAGATGTTATTATCCTAAATACGTTATTAATTTTGGTACTATCGTTAGAATTAAAATATTCAACTCTATAACCAATTAAATTTGTATCTAATGTTATATTAGATGGTAAATCTGAAGCGTTTAATACAATACCTCTAATATCAGGGGAAGAGGATAAAACACCACAATCCTGAATTGTTAATCGATATTCTCTAGGTTTTATAACAATATTATAAAAACCTTTTTCACTAAAAATACTAGCAGGTAAAGCTAAATTATATAAACCAGCTAAAGCTGAAGCCACACCATTTAAATCTGTGGGTGATGTAACTGTTTCTAAAACAGAAGGTGCACTTATCTCTATTAAAGCTGAAGGTTTAGTGTTTCTACTAGGTGTAAAATTATAAAATATTTGTATGTCGTCTACCGAAACATCTGACGGTCTAACGACCCCATAATTACCTGTTGCCATTTTATATTGTTTTTATTTCTGTATAATATCCGTTTCTATAATTAAATAAAGTTGCCATATTATCTATTTCTGATAATCTCTGATGTCTTTCAAAAATTGTATATTGACCTCTTTCCATAAATAGATTAGAACTCACTTTTGGGTTTTCAATTAGTCCAATGTAAGTATCATTTTTATAAATTATATCTTCAGTAAATTGTTGGTAACTGAAAGTTTTTGTTTGAAATATTGTGTCCCCTAAATTTGTTGTGCTATATCTATTTTCTTTATAACTTATTGGTATCGGGTTATTTTTTTTAACACTTTTTGTTATTTTTTTACCGTCACCAATTTTTAAAATATATTCCTGATTAAATTTACTACCAACAATGTTTTTTCTTGAGACGTTTCCTAATATATCAGTGTTTAAAGTACCTATATCTATTTTAGATATATTTTTAGTATCACTGAAATATTCAAAAGTATTTGCAGCGAATTTATTAACATCTTGTGAACCATAATTATCACTAACATAAGTTGTATACATGATATCGTCTATCTCATATTTCACAATTTTGTTACCATAACCATCAGTATAAACATCAGTGACATTATTAAAACCAACCTTAAAAGGTTCAGATTGGTCAAATGATCTCACATCGAATAATTTATTATCTGTTAAACCTGATACCCCCATTATAATATAGTAAAATCACTTATATTTATATCACCCAAACCAATACCCTTAGCTTTTTTATCAGATTCATAAAAACCAATATCTTCAATATCTTGTGTTAAAAATATTTGAAAAGAAATTTTATCATCTAGAAGAAACTCTAAATTAGGTTGACCCGTATCCACCACTTTTTGGAAGTCTGAAATTTTAGCCTTTCTTTTGTAAAAAACCATCATAATATTTTAATTTCTGAAAAATTTATTAATGTATCAGTATTACCGTTTATAGGTTCAATATAAAAAACTCTATTATAGTTACTGTTACTATTATTTACTGTAGTGTAAGGATTTAAAACTTTTATTTTAACAAATCTCCATTCAGGGTTATTTCTATAATCTATTATTGTAGTCGGGCCAACTGATGGTTTATTTAAAAATTTTTTAATGGTACCATCTTTAGCATTAAAAAATGTTACATCAAAATACATATACCTATATTCACCGTTAAGAAAATTAGAATCATTTTTAAGCCAAAATATTCTATTTAAAGTAAATGAAGGTGTTTGATTTAAGTTAACACTTAAAAACTCAGAAAAAAGAAAATTTCTTTTATCGTCTATACCATCATAAAAATCTAATCTAAAAAAACTTTTTGTTAATCTATTTTTACTAGTTGCGATATCATCATTTGTAAATCCAGCGTTTATAAAATTAACATTATAGGTATTTGCTGTATTAACAAAATAAAAATTTAATACTGGTACCGTTGGTGTGGATGTCCCATAAACACAAGAATTAAATTTAAAAGTTTCTAAGTCTATAAAAGGGTTTATGGTGGTGTTTACTTCTTCTTTAATTATTTTGTTTAAAACGTCTTCTCTACCATTGTTATCAAATGATAAGTTTAATGGTATACTAATAAATTTAGAGGATTCAATTGTATTTATTAAAGAACCATCAGCAAAATAGTTTAACGTTGTAAAGTTATTATTTAAAGTATAATGTTCCATTAATTAGTTTTAACTCTAACCCTAATATCTTTATTAGGGAATTTAATTTCAAACATAGCATTTGATTCACCAAAAACAGTAAAATCTGAAGTATCTAATACTCTAGTAATAGGTGAACTGGTCAAATCTTCTGAAATAATAAATTGACTAGACTGGTTTAATGAATAATCACCACTAACAAAATTTAAAACTTCTATATTAATAACATTTAATACACCTGGTACATTATTCACATTTTCTATTAAAGAGGATAAATAAACATCTTGACCCATACTCCAATTTTTAATATCAAAATATTGTACAATTTTTTGTATTGTATTATTAACTACTTCTGAAACATTAAAAGATTTATCAACAAAAATATCTACATTAAACCCTAAGTTTATAATACTACCATCATTTATTTCAACATAGTCATTAATCATTCTATAATCAGCTAACCAAGTAGCGATGTTTTCTTTTAAAGTCGACGAACTAACATTTGTTAAATTACCGTTAGCATCTAAACCTAATAAATTAATTAAGACTTTATTAGATTGTTCTTCTACACTCCATCTAAAAGCTAGTCCATATTTACCAGGCATTTTTAATAATTGTGCAACATAATCTTTTATTGTTACACTTCTATTTTGTGAAGCAAAATTATATTTAGTTAAGAATCTAAGTTCTTCAATAGACGGAGCTTCAGCACCACCTACAGCAGGTATAGGATTGTTAACTTTTAATGAATTTCTTACTGTTTGATTTATAGTTGGGTTTGGTCCATTAACATTCATATCATAAGTACCAACACTAGTTAATATATTAGGACCAACATTAGAAGTAGATCCACCACCAACACGATATCTCACATAGATAGTTGTGCCTGCCTTAGGTATTTCACCTAAAGCTAATGTATTAATAAAATTAGCCGAATTAGCTAAAACTAATGGTAATTGATTTCCGTTATTACTATTAACACCACTACCAAAAGTTAATTTCATAAACCCAGCATCAGTATATTCAGTTATGAATTTTCTTGTTACTGATTTCCATTTTGCTGGTGTTATAGAATTATTATCTGATACCCTAGAATTATCATCCATGAAAATTTTATCTTCAGCTAAAGAATCTACTTCATACCATCTATTATTAGGGTCAACAAAATTATCTAATGGTGGTATACTAGGAGTTGGGTTGTCTAGAGTTATAACATTTTCAACTGATAACACATTTGATTCTGGTAATGTTATCTGTAAAAATGGTGTCACATCTGAGGGGTTTACTGAACGAACATAATAAGATGTTTTACCGTTAACTACTAATTCCCTTTTTGTTATAGTATAATTAACTATATTACCATTACCATCAAAATTAGGTATTATCAACCTGTTGGGAATACCACCTTTACTAAAAGGTGATGAAAAATCTACATCGTCAAGAATTTCAAAAACTTTACCAGCTCCTGTAGCTTGAGCACCGAATCTTAAAATAGGGGCATATCTAATGTCAAACGTATCACCAAAAGCCGGTAATTTAATAGAAAAGTCTACTAGTGTAACTGATGGTCTAAAACCTGGTACTTTAACACCTAAAGTTCTTGCCATATTTAAAATAGACTTTCTTTGTTGAGCGTAATCTAATTGCGTTTCATTAAACATCCTATCTGTTTGGAAGGATAACATATCAGCAACAGCAGCGTTTAATTCTATTAACATAGAACCTATTGAAGCATCACTAAAATCTGACATTAAATCAGGGTAATATTTTTTTACAAAATTATATAAGTCAGTTCTTACTTCAGCAAAATTCCTTGATAAGTAATTTATTTTTTTCTGTGCCATTTTTTATATTTGTATTATTACAAAATCACTTTGTTGAAAAGTGTCATTAGTTACCGTATATTCTAATTTAACAAAAACAGAGTGTTCATTATCATCACTTGGTGTTACAGTTAAAGTATCTATTTTTAAATTCGGTATGTATTTGTTAATGGAGGTTTGTATTTCAGCTCTAATGTCAGCACTAACAGTTTCAATATTTGGTTCGAATAAATATTTTTTTAGGTTAGTACCAAAATCGGGCATATAAAGTCTTTCACCTTTATTGGTTAATAAAAGATGCATTAAATCAGATTTAATAGCTTTTTTATTTTCTTTAGTCATTTCTAGGAAATAACCTTTTTGTGAATCAGCAAAAGGAAATTGTATGTTGATAAAAGTTTCTCCCATAGTTTTTTAATATAAATATTCAAAAAATCAATTTATATTGAAAAAAATAATAGTAAATG
>Ga0172363_10002058_pt1 | contig 16257 bp, 29 predicted proteins | sample LakKivs2_kivu2a2_FD_114541 | JGI IMG/M metagenome (GOLD analysis project Ga0172363, IMG submission 114541) | Sediment microbial communities from Lake Kivu, Rwanda - Sediment s2_kivu2a2 | ecosystem: Environmental > Aquatic > Freshwater > Lake > Sediment | place: Rwanda: Western Province, Lake... | reverse complement strand
ACCATAGGCTATAATATTGTTACTGAGGAAAGGGAGAGCGGAGAAGAGTCTGAATATAGGTCTATACTTAGACAAGTAAAAAGAATAGATGTTGTAAGAGCGATTAATAGGAATGATTTTGAATTAGCTAAGAAAAACTTTGATAAAATAAAGAACTTATTGGTTGAAATTGTTGGAGATGGCAATTCTCATTATCCATTATATAAGAGCAATTTAGCGCAGTTTGAGTATTTTGTGAAGAAGGGAATCGGATACTGGTTTAAACAAGACCCATTGACCCATTGGCTTGCTCTTAATGAAGGTCATGGCAAAGGATGGGAGTCATTCTGTCATCAATACGTTGAGTGGGATATGTACAGTGAGCCAAAAATTCATCCTTAATTCTAAAAGGAAGTAATGGAGAGGAAGAGAAGAAAATAATTCTATGATTTGTCAAGAAACTATGTTACTTTGTGATAAATCATGCTTCTGTGAAGAATGTAGGGTAATAAGAAAGTACGGTGAGTATACTCGTAAATATGATAGAGGAGTTGTTATTATATGACTGAAAATAATAGATCATGTAATAACTGTATACAGAATCCTAGTTGTGAACTCAAGGATTCTTTACTTAAAGAAAAGAAATTTATAACTGAATGTTGCTGCAATGATTGGATAGCTGAGAAATTAGATACTAAAGATAGTGTTAAGATACCTTCTAAAAATGGAGAAATATTTCCGTGTTATGGCTGTGGAATGTTCTCTTGTAACTCATGTTTAGTTTCAGATTCGCAAACTGAAGGATTAGCGTGTAGAGATTATATTAGATTAATGGGTGTTGAATCATTCCTATCTTTATTATCTGAGAAGGTAGAGAAGCTACTTCACTCAGATTCAAAGATAGATATTTATGAGGAATGGGAAAGTCCAAATAAGCATTCCAGGCAACTTTCTATTCAGAATAATGATAAAATGTTCTATCTAATGATTATTTTCTCAAAGCAACCGATTGATTATAAGATAGTGTAAAAATGAAAATAAGAATATTGCTATCAATTCCACATGGAAAAGATATAAGCGATGTTTTGAACATGCTCAGAGATGAGTACGGGACAGCCAGTAACATTAAATCGTTTGAGTTTAGAGATAAATTAAGATTTGGTCTTTCTGAAATGGTTAAAGCAATCAAGGAAATAGGACCGATTCCCCAAGGTGGAATTACAATAACATTTACTGATCGGGTAAATGTTGAACCATTGGCTAAAGTATATCTATTTAGGAAGTATGTGGATAATGATTAAGAGATTATATTTTCATATAGTATCACAATCTAAAACTGAATTTAACGTCATTTTCTCTTCTCAATTAGAAGCGGAGAAAGTATATGATGCAATAAAACAAAACTTTCCTGATTCCAGGGGAATAAACTTAGTTAATAATATCGGTATATATATTCAAGTATTTAATGATGATGGAGTAAGGTTCTGGAAGGACGTAATAGCCGATTGCATTTTTAAATTTGATTCGGAAGATAGACCGTTCTTTGTTGTTTCCAATGGAGGGACATTAATACCAAATGGTCTTCAATCAAGAAAGAAGACTTTACTTTGAGATAAGTAGAACTCTTAGAAAGGATGCCTTCAAAGTTGACTTCTTATGTCCAGGGGACGCTTTTGACTTTTGGGATTCTCTAAGTAATACATGCTCTCAGATTATTGGCATGGAACTATCATATGGCTTTAATGAAGGAGTTACAATAATTGGAGAGGATGGAGTAAGGTTCTGGAAGGACGTAATAGCCGAATATATTTTTGTTAAGATGAATAAGGAAATAGATAATCCATTCTTTAAATGTAATGGTGATAAACTTGTCAAAAACAATTCTGAATATAAAGTTGTGGATATGGACTCTTGTTACGAAGGTCCATGAATTCTACATTCTAATTAAATATATTATGTTTGAGTGGTAATCATGAAATTTCATTGTTTAATATGTAAAGAGAATGTTCCTAGAGGTAACAGGTTATTACATCTAAGAAAACACGGATGTAATTTAGATGATATGGATCGGTACAAGTTGTTTGGATGGTATCCAAGTGATATTAAGGTTCCAATTTCAATAGATGGGAATTGTCCTAATTGCGGTTGTAAACCAACGTCACAAATATTATTTTATGATGAGGAGAAGAATGGCAACTCTTTTAACTGCAAGTTCTTATTAAGATGCACTACATGTGAAGGATTGTTCTTTATGGAAAAGAAAAGCCTTAGAAAGACAGATATTAAATGCAGAACCTGTGCCAATCTTGATAAAGATAAATTTCCAGCATTTTGTAAATACTTAAATGCTGGAATAGAAGATAGTTTACTTGAAAAGGAGGAATATTGTGATGGCTACTCAAGTAGATAGTCTTCTTCCCAAGTGTCCCCATTGTGGTAATCCTCTGAAGAACATATCAGAAGAATATCACAGTATAGGAACATACATATATAATGTGGCAACTGGGAGATTTGAAGACAATGAAAGCAGCGAAAAATATGGAGTTGTTTGTATGGTTTGTAATAAAACAGTACCAAATAACATACTCCAACAAATAGAGAAGCTGCTTCCGAAACCAGTGTAATTCATTAATTTACCCTCAATAGAGTTTATCTCTATGAGATAGGTAGTTTTGATGAACGAGAAGAGTATTGATTTAGTGCCTATTGAATGTAGTAGGTTTGTGAGGGTTGAAGATTTGATCAGGGAAGTAACTGATATTTCTCTTGAACAATCCTATATTGAAGAGAAACTTAAGACTATACTGGAGGTTTAGTGGTGCCTTTACTTAGAATTGAGTACACATGTAAAAAATGTGGGTATGTTTGTCATACTACAATAAATAAGGTTTCTGAAGATCTACAAAATACTTTACGGGAGAAACTATGTAAATGTCCTATATGTGGTCAATCAATGAGTTCAAAGATGCATTCTATCAAGCCTCCATATTGGAAGCAAATAAAATTCAATGGGACAGATTCTAGGATAGTACAACTAAGTTTCTTAGGGGAAGAAGTTATATCTCTTAGTGGTAATGAGATATTTATTAATGCTGAAAGATTACTTAATATTGGTTTTGCTGGAAACATTATAATTTCTTCTGACGGAGAAGAGCACTATGAACAATTAGACCCCTTTCATAAAGTGATGTCAACTGGGAGACTAGCTAAACGGAGACGTACACGTAGGATTAATGTCGCCAATGTGAATATGGACCATCTTATTGTAAGAACACTAGATACAGAAGTGGATGTTCCAACAACTTTAGACGATGCTGTACCTGATTTTGTTATTCACACTGAAAGAAGACCAATTTTTAGGAGAAGGTAATTGTAGATGAGTTATATTTTAGGCGCTTCTAAATCCAAGATTTATAATGATACGACTTCACATAGACTATCCGAATTGCTTGGTATAGAATTTAGGAACACTTTGAAGAATGTTAAGGGCGGAGATGTTCTAGTAAGATATGGAGTATCAGCTTATCCATTAAGAGATTATCATTTTACGATTGTGCTTAATAATTCACAATCTATTGTTAATGCCTCAAATAAGTATATGTCACTGGTAATTATGAAGGAACACAAAGTTCCTATTCCAGAGTTTTATACTAAACAGCAACTTACTACTAAATGTTTACCAGTTCTTAGAAGACTAAATTATCATACTAGAGGAAGAGATATAATTAAAGTAACAAGAATAAACAATGTTAGAGAAGGAGATTTCTACACGGAGTTTATTGAAGGAGAAGAGGAATATAGAATTCATATTTTTAAAGGAGAAATAATAAGGGTCCAGAAGAAGGTGGATACAACTCCAAATAAGCCAAGAAGATATATTCGTAGCTTTGAAAATGGTTATGAACTTAGAGATAATTTTGAGAATAACTATACTATTACAGAAGCATGTGCAAAGATTGCATTAAAAGCAGTTAAATCTTTAGGACTAGATTTTGGAGCAGTAGATATTTTGATTTCAAATAAAGGTAAACCAATAGTACTTGAAGTTAATACTGCTCCAAGGTTGAATATGTTTGGTAGACAATTATACACATTATATATTGCTCATGTAATAGGTAAAGAAATTGATCTACTTCAATTATCAAGGCTTAGATTAAATAAACATGCTTCTAAATTGGTTCCTGTATATAGAGACATAATTAAAATTGGCAGAGAATAATTCTTTATTTAAAAATAGTTTTTTGTATGGAGTATGATTGTTTGAAAGGCATAAAGGAAGTTACGCAAGGAATTGAAATTGAGGGTTATGTTAGGGGAATAGATCATTTATTAGATCCTATATTTGATGTAAATGTAGATAATTACATTAATGGTATTTCTTTAAAGCTTAATGGGAGAAAGGTTTTTGGAAAAATACATAGAGACACTGGACGCTGTACTGAGATAGCTACTCATCCCTTTTCTAATCTGGGAGATCTTATGGATTCTCTTAGAGAGATAAATGCAACGGTATTAGAGGTATGTAATGATAATAAATGGGTGTATATGCTATTAGGTGTAACTCCAGTTGCAGGATATGCTGGCGGACATATTCATGTTAGTTATTCTAGTAAGGGTAAGAATTCTTCTGAAGTTCGTGCATCTATAAGGGATAGACTTAGAAGGTTCCAGCCATTTATAGCTTTACTCGGACAAAACTCCCCAATAAGTATGCTCAGTTTTCCATATATAGTAAAAAGAATTTTTGATTCAAGATTAGAAGTTATGGGATCAGAGCTTACATCAAAAGATTATCACGGATTCATTTTTGATAATTTTTTGGTTGATAAACCCAACTATGGTTCTGTTGAAGTGAGACTTCCAAGCGTTGCTCCCATTTATCAATCAATAGGATCATGCGTGTTCCTTAAAGCATGTTTACAAAATCAAATCAAGACATGTGAAATGGAAAAAACACAATCTCTTACAAATTCAATTATCCAAAATGGAGCAACGGCAGCAGTTAATCTCGAAATGAATAATAAAGTTAAATGTATTACTGCTGGAGAGTTATTAAAGTTAATAATGAATAATGAAACATTCTCAAATTGTCTAGGAGAAATATTTGATGAATTGCCAACTAAAGAGATTAAATTAATTAAAAATTTCTTTGAATCGTTTTTCAATGGAATGTCTATGACCAGTTATTATATTAAGGCATTGTACAAAAAACCCGTTTTAGAGGCATGTAAAGAACTTCATGCTATAAATGAAGAAGAGGTTGCTGGTACTCCAGTGTATAAGCAAGTATCTATTAATGCAAATGTTTACAGGAAAAAGACTGGAATGCCAATAGCCATTCAAGCGAATATTTTTGATATAACTCCAGAACAATTTGAATCAATATATAATTAAGAGATGAAATTAAAGAATGAACAAAATTAATCCAGTGTTAGTGTACTGTAACCTGAAGGATGTAACGATTTCTTCTGATGGAGAAATATACATTATCATTTCCAAGGATAGAAAGTCTACAGTGGAAGAATCAGTTAAGAGACTCAGGCTTCTTAAAGATAAAGATTGTTCAATTATTTTTTCGGAGATGTTAAAATGAAGTATGAGATAGATAAACAGGGTGTGGAAATAGAGATACAATTAGCCGATAAGAACATTAGAATAGCTAAAGCAACAGATCCTAGGATTGATTATGCAAAGTTAGGAGAGATATCTGGAGGATGGCATTCTGATGATGCAAAAGTAGAGTTCTCCTCTAGTCCATATACAGATATCGGAGATCTTGGAGTTAATGTAGCATCAATAGTTAGTAAAGGAATGAAGCTTATATCTAGCGGTGTACATCCGATAACAATTGGATGTACACCATTCTTTGAAGATTTTGCCAGCGGTCATATTCATACATCAATAATTGATATGAAAAAGAAGTCATGGATTGAGATGAGAAGAAAATTATTCAATGCTCAACCGTTGATAGCTTTATTATCACTTAATTCTCCAGTTGTGGGGTCATTGGTAGCTGGAGATGTGAGGCTACTTCTTTCAAAATGGTCAAGATTTTCAGATTATGAGAGCACATCAATGGATCATTGGATGGCACTAGCATACGGAATGGACGGAGCAACATTAGAAGTGCGTATTCCTTCATCTGGACCAATACAACAGATACTTGGTATCTTATTATTAATTAGGGTTATATTGAAAGAAGATGTGCCAAGTTATCCAATTCTTAATACAAAAGAGAATTGGAATGAAGTAATTAACTATGGCTCAGCTTCTATGACAAGGATACTTCTTCCAACATCAATTACATATCATGGATTGAAGAATAGTGAGTGTCTTATTAGATCAACTGATCTATGGAAAGCATACTTAATTGATAATAAAGATAATTTTAAGACCGAACTAGAAAAACTGCCATCAAAACTTAGGTCTAGAGTAGAGGAATTTTATGAGTATGTTGCGAATGGACATACGCTTTCGGATGGTATATATCAGTCGTTAATGAAATTTAAAGATAGATCAAGATTCATAGACTTTCTATCATCAATGTCTATTGGCACATATTGTGGAGCAAGCATTTTTGATTACTTGCCAAAGGATCCTCCAAGTCTTTATCCAGTGGCAGAGAAATATATGACGCTGGATGAATTTAGAGATTTGGTTAATAAGATAATGGCTAAGGGATTTAATAACATTAAGTTATATGAAGCAGACTATATTAACGCGGTTCTTCATGAACCAATGATATTAACTAATATTGCAATAAGAAGAGTTATGGATGCTCTCTCAAGAGAACCAATTGCTTTAGATAAAATTGATAGAGAAATAGTCAATATATTAGTGAAACATAATATTGCTACTGTTAACGAAAAACTTTTGGTGCAAGGACAGCAGTTCGCACCAATTTATTATATGATAAGAAGGATTGTACCATGAACATGGATCCTAATAAGTTTAAGGAAATTTTGGTTAGGTCATTTAATGATTCAATAAATACTAAATATGTCACCAATGATGAGATTGGCAATAATAAAGTTGCGCTAGTTAGGAAAAATAATGTTTTGACTGGAGTAATATCTGAGATTAGTAGTTTGCCAATGATAGATCAAGCAGGTATTGAAGATGGTATTCTAATAGTTGAAATAACTGAAAACTCTGGCAGTGTATCTGTTGGTATAGTTAGTAATGATCTAAGAATATTAGTTATTGCTTCAAAATTCATTAGGAAACATGGATTTGGAATATCTGCGGCAGAATCTCAATTATCCAAAATGTTCTTTAATACATGTTCATTCCTTGGGATATCATTACCAAAGATCAAATCAGAGAAAATGGCGTATGATTATTGTACAGTGATCGGAGATCTATTATTACAGTTAAAAAAACTCAAGATTCCAATTGAATCTGGTAATTGTATTCAATGTGATTCTGAAGCAACTTTATATTATCCAAGGTTATGTGAAGCAGATTTACTATATATGCCTAAAGAAGTTTTTTACTCCATAAGGGACACTCTTGAAGTAAAAGAATTTACAAGGAGTCTTCTCAAGATATCTAAAATAAAAATATTGAAGATATTGATGGATCTAAAAGATTTTAGGGTTTCAAAGAAATTTAATTCTAATGGAAAGTGTATTTTATGTGGGAATACTTTAGAAACATCTAATAGCTCTAAAATGGGAGCTATCATTGGTTCCTATGATCATAATTGTGAGAGGTTTTGGATAGAACCAAATTTATGTTATAAATGTGGTATTTCGATTGATTGGGTAACAATTCAGATGGAAGTAGAAAATAGAGTTAGGACGTATGAAGAAATAATGAATGACTTAAAAAGTTATAGGAGTAATTAAAAAAGATGTGTGGAATATGTGCTATAGTGGGGATGCAACACTCACCACTGGCAGTATTGGAAGTATTAGTGGAACAACAGGATAGAGGAAGCGATGCAACTGGAATATCGTGGATATCAAATGATAAGGTAGTATCGTTGAAGAAGGCTATTAATCCAAGTCTATATAAAACGTCATTTGAAGAAAGACTCAAGAAAATAATAAGTACTATAGCAATAGGTCATAATAGAGCAGCAACAACTAATGTTTCTAATAAAAATATTGATACAGAATGTCATCCATTCATTAGTGAAGATAGATCATTTACTTTACTTCAGAATGGAGGAGTACCAAACTATGAAATGCTACAGAAATATCTAAGTATAGTTGGACATAAATTCAAATCTGGAATAGACAGCGAATGTTTATTGCATATGTTAGAAGAAATACTAAAAACATCTAAAACTAGGAAGGAAGCAATCAATAAGTTTCTTGAAGTAGTATGTGGAAATGTCATAGTAATGTTTTCAGATGGAGAAGTATATGGGTTCCCAAGTACACACTCATTCTATTTAGTAAGAACAAAAAACATGTGGGCTATAGCATCAGATATGGATGCTCTTAAAGAATCTTTACCGAAAATAGAACAGAAAATAATTGAAATGGTAACTCCGACTGAGAAATCAGACTATATTAGAATACATAAAGTTGAATCTAAGATAGTCTGTGATAAAATTGGAGAATGGAAGACTACTAAGTACATAGAAGGCGAATGGGAATTCAACAGAATGGTAATGTGTGATTTTTGTAGGAAGTCGAATGTAGCGTGTGAATTAGTTAAGATTGATAACAGAGAATACGACAGGTGTTTAGAGTGCCATAAAGCAAAAATCATTAAGCCAAAAAGTGCAATGATGTGGAATTATGAGAGAAATGGTGGATATGGCAAGTATCTTGATGATGATGGATATAATTTTCCAAATAGAGGGGCACAAAGAGCTCTGGCGCAATTTCAGAAGAATAAGACTGGTGAAATCGTTGAACCTCTTTTACATAAAATGAGTGGTGGAGTTGGATTATGTACAAGATGTCACTTGCCAATAGAACAGGATGATCTTATATTCTGTATGGGATGCTTAAAGTTTTATTGTCAACATGATTTTGCTTCTCATCATTGTAATGATAAAGAAGAGGAATTGGATATTTGTTCTATGCTAATGCATATTGATGAAATGAAAGATGAAGGGGTGACTGAGGATTAAGCAACTTGTAGTTATTGGAGATGATTTTGATGATTATAGGCAAGTGCTAATAGAAGATTATGTTAAGGAAGCAGCCGTAATTAGGGACAAAGACTTCAAAGTATCGAACTATAATATTATTGTGGATAAGACATCGTTAGATCCAAAGAGCTGCATAGTGTTCAATAAAGAGGTAACTAGGAACAATGTATCTCAAGATTACATTCTTCAGAGCATGGGATATACCGTTGATAGTTTATCTCACACTCACGGAATGTGCATTAGGAAAGAGTTCCTTTTTCCTAATTTAAAGAAGCTTGGGTTTTCTGTTCCATCACTTTTCATAAAATGTTTACCTCCATCAAAGTACTTCGTTCAATATTATTGTTCAAAGAATCTTATGTTGTCAATTCATGAATCTAACAATGGTACACTTGAGCCAACGTATTCAACAGGTATAGATGGAGAGAAACTGGGTTGCTTGTTGATATATTATTCCTTTGGTTCTCCAGTGGCAACTACGAAATTATTAATAAATGGAAAAGAATCTTATGTTATATCTGCATTTCCAACAGATAATAAACCATTATTATACAAACTGAATAGTTACTTTAATTCTGTAAGAGTAGTATATAAGAAAGAAGAGGTTGAGAATAGAGCCTTGTATAGTATGGTTGATAGTATTAAATATATTAATCCAGCTGATATTAAATGTGGAACTAAAACTTTGGCTGATATACCAAAGATCCTTGGGTCACAAACATGTGAATTAGTAATTACTCAGGAACATGTTGGCGGAAAAGAATACAGGCTTATTGATGTATCAGTTAGTCATCATCCAGTTACAAAGGATATTGTTGGAGAAGATAGGTTCATGAGAATGGTTAGAAGAAGATTCTATATATCAAAATCTGGAGGTAAAAACATAGATGTCGTCTAATAATATTGAAGAAAATAATAATGAAGCAAAAAAGGAACTGTGTTGGACATGTAGTTTTCTATATAAACAAGACAACTTTTTTGTCTGTGGGAAAGATATTGATGTTGTACTTGAGCCAATAGAAGTTGCGGTATCAGATTGTAAATACTTCAGAGAAGGCAGGAATAAGATACATGGTACGGCCAGGGATATGTGGAAGTTATTAGTTGCAATTGATAAACCAGTGGCGCTTCATTCTTTATCAACGAAAATGGTTGGTGCTTTAGGAATACTTAAAAAGTATAATTTAGTAAAAGTGGAAGAGGGAATGGTAATGTCTGCTCATTCAACTGGCAAAGGAAGAGCATGGGTAGCGGAGAAGTTTGTTATATGTCTCTAAAAAAAGAATATTATTGTAAGAACCATAATTGTTCAGATGGCTTTACTGATGGTAAAGGCAACTGGCAATGTTGGCAGTGCTATAAAGAGGATATGTATCTTAATCCAGATGGAGAAATAATTGAAGAAGCTCAAATTGGAATATTCACTGTGCGTGCGTTGGCTAAGAGACAACAAGTAATTCTGGAATTATGGAAGGACAGTAATGGGAAAAAGATTAAGTTACAAAGTAAAGGATATGATTACTTAAGCCAAGCATCGAGGGTATATATGAGAACATTACATGGCTTAGAAAAGGATCCTCCATCTTTAGGTCTTGAATAATGGAGGCGTTCTATGTATAAAGAACTGAATGTTATAAGAGATAAATTAGTAGCAGAGTTTATTAAACCAAGGTCTCAGAAGGATAGTGTAGATTTTGTAAAATCAGTAAAATTGTTTTTGACTGATGTGTTCCTTAATCATATTTCTCCAGAAGTATCATTGGATATACTTACTTGCATAGCGCTTGAAATAATGAAGAAGCATCCAGACTTAATGGATGCAGATGATGAAATGGATGAGTATGTTGATTAGCTCTTCTAAAATAACTAAGCCTTATAAGTGTCTATTAGTAATAGGTATATGGTAACAATGAAGATATTAAAGCTAGGTAAAGGAGAGGCAGCTTACATTATAACTAATGATGGAACAACTGTAATTGTTGAGGAAACTACCACTGTTCAGAATGGAATGCGGTTCTTTTTGGTAAGAAGTGTATAAGTTGAGTGTAAGAGATGTTACACCTGAGTTTATACGTTCTTTCTTTCCAAATGAAAGTATAATTAAAGCAAAGTCTTTACCGTATTCAAATAATGTGATATTTAAGAACATAGTTATATATGGTTATCCAGGCTCTGGAAAAACTACATTAGCCAATTCTATGGTAGAGATGGCTGTAAATAAGTATGGTTCAAGGAATGTTAATGCTAGAATGGATGAAGATGGTGGACTAGGCAAACTTATAGATAGTTTGGATAAGAAATTAGTAAATATACTGTTCTCTGATAATACTACACTCGTTAAGCAGGATAAGAAGGTACTATCTGATTACTTTAAGATGAGAAATATTTACAAGCATATGTTTGATACTAACTATGGCTATATTCTCAGTATAATAGCGTTACATCGTTATCATGGAATTCCCATTGAACTCAGGACATGTTTAGATGGCATAATATTTAGGGACACATCATTGAATCCTTATGATAGAAGAATAATAGAGCAATTTACTGGAGATAATAGATTAATCAAAGTTTTGAATGGGTGTATAGAAGGCAGGATAGAGGATAAGAAGTTGATGAACATAAGTATTTTTGTTGGAAGAATGTTCTCAGGACTACTTATAATTCCACCTAGCTCTCAATACCTATTTAAAGAACCGTTAACTCTTCTTGAGATGCTAGAACAAACTAAGCGTTGGAGGTGAACTGTACTATGTTTGATTTTCTATATGACTTTGCTCTTCAATTTGCCCAGTCTTTTCTAGTTATGGGAGGCGCTGTTGCAATAGGCACAGGCGCTATGCTGGGGTTGAAGTTTCTAGCAAAAGGTGTGACTTCAGTAGTTGAAGCTCTCAAAGAATAGTTTTTTAGTACTCTTTGAGAATATGGCACCTAGGAGAGTCTTTTAACCTCTCCATAATATTTCTTTTTAGATGATAATAATGAATGAAGAAAGATGTATTCTAATAGATAGTAGAGAACCCAATGATATGGTTGAGAGAATATCTACTCTTGGAGTTCCAATTAAAATAGCTAAGCTTGATGCTGGGGACTATGTTATCTCCAATATTTTAATTGAGAGAAAGACACCAGATGATTTTCTGAACAGTATAAACTCAGGTAGATTATTTCAGCAATTGTTCAATATTAAACAGTCTGGATATAGAGGAATACTGTGCATAATAGGCCAATCTCCATATTCATGTAGGACTCAAAGAGAGATACATGCCTACAGAAGTAAACTTAAGTTATTCAAGACTGTTGCTTTTCTGTCATATGGGATACTCTTAGAGCATGTAGACACCATAGAGGATTTTCTTGAATTCATTAGATATATATGGGAAAGATCCAACGGAGAGACTATTGCTCCAGTTGTTAATAAGAAGATAACATTAGAGGAAGTAAAGATAGATATCCTAAGTAGGATACCAGGCATTGGAGCTAAGATGGCTAAGTGTTTAGCTGCTAAGTTTACAATTAGGGATCTAATGAATATGGATAGTAATGAGATAGAATCATTAAAGGTTGGAGATAGGAAATTGGGAAAGAGGGGAAGAAGAATAGTGGAAGTGTTAAATACTTAATGACAGAAGCTACTGGGGTATATGATTGGAACAATGCTCATACTAGTGGAGTCTATTTCTCAGATTTCTCTCTCTATTCTAGAAGAAGCATTATGCCAATATGGATAGTAGTACTTAGAATTACTGAGCCACAGACCATTTTTGTGTCTTCTAGCATAGAGAAACTTAGGGAATATCTTAAGAAAATAGGTTCTGAAAATATAGATGTTTATTATATTCCTTCTATAAATGAAGGCGAAGTTTACGTTACGGATACAATACGTGGGATAGACAATGATTTCTGATATTAGAACATCATTAGTAGATTGGCCAGATCATGTGTGCCATACTATCTTTACAAGAGGATGTAATCTTAAGTGTCCATTCTGTTATAACTGGAGACTATTTGAAGAGAATAATCCTCCAGATTTTGGTATAGATAATTGTATGAATTATCTTATAAGGAACAGACATAAAACAAAATATGTGTGTATTACTGGCGGAGAACCAGCTATTCATGACAATTTAGCTGAATTAATAGTATCTCTTAAAGAGAAGGGCTTCTTTGTTAAACTAGATACTAATGGTCTTGAGCCTTTTATTGGAATTTTAGGTCCATTTTTGGATTATGTGTCAATAGATCTCAAGTCATTATTAGCGTATTATGGTCGTTTGGATATAGAAAATAATTTTCCGAATAAAGACTATAAAGATAGATTCTATAGAACGATTACGTCTTTATTACATCCTCATTTGGAAATTAGGAGTACTATGGTTCCTGGGTTAATGTATAAGGAATATTTGTTATCTCAAATAGACTTGCTCAGAAAAGCCAATTCCTTTACAATTCAACAGTTTCATCCAGAATCCTCTTATGATTTAAGATATAGATCAATTAAACCATTCTCAGAATCTTATCTTAAAGATATTTCTTTGTCTCTAAAGGATGCGGGTCTAGGTATTCCAATTAATATTATCTTCTAAATTAACTAATCTTTATAAGTATCTATTAGCATAATTAATATGTTGTTTATGAAGATACAAGGGAAATTAAGTGTAAGAGTTAATGAGATTATAGATAGGCTTCCATGCGGTTCAAGAGAATCGACTAGAGAAGAACTAAAATTGCTTATATCTGAAATGAGCAAAGATTTTGACGTAACAAAAGTTCAGTCATGGGCAACTATATGGTTAGATAAGGAGATTGAATAATGAATATAATTGCTCTTCGTACAATACTCGAATTTATAGTGGATTCATTAAAGACAAATGATTGGTATGCCATAGGGCCAGAGATAACTAAAGTTAGTAAAAATACATATAAAGTAAAAATTGAAGTATGGTCTTCTAGTATAGATAGTTATCTTGGAACAATTGAATATGATATAGATATAACTGATTCAACCGAATCTATTTTTGAAGTAATAACGCTAGCTATTTTTAAATTCTCTACTCAATATATGGAGCTTATTCTTAGAATGCTAAAAAATGGTCCGTCACAAATAGTTAATAAACCAGATTATGTTAGTTGATAATATGACTAAAACGATAGAGGAACAGAACAGAGAACGTAAGGCTATCTGGATCTGTGACTGGTGTGGGTTCTCTAATGATAGTAGAGAATCACGGTGCCAGAGATGTAATGGTGTAAGAAAGACAGCCTAACTTAATTTCTGGAAGCGGTAGTATGTGTGATCGTTGTACTAGAAAGTCTAAGTATTGGCTTCACATTTCTGATCAATGAAGCATAGAAGAGAAGTGGGAGATGCTTAAGTTTTTACAGAAGGAGTTAGAGTCATGATTTACTATTTTACAAGTGACACTCACTTTGGACATGTTAATATCATTAAGTATTGTAATCGTCCATTCAAAAATGTTGAGCACATGGATAAATCTCTAATTAGAAATTGGAATGCAAGAGTAAAAAAGAATGATATGGTCTTTCACTTAGGAGATTTTGCATATCGCAATAGCTTATCTCAAAGGAACTATATGGAAGGGTTAAATGGTCAAATAATTCTAATTAGAGGAAATCATGATTCCAATAATAATTGCAAGTCAATTATTGATAGTATGTTCATTCATATAGGAGGACATGAGTTCTTTCTTACTCATGAACCAGATTGGGGTGCTGGGGGCCAATATGGCGGGTCTTTGGTGATATGTGGGCACGTTCATGAATTGTGGAAGTTTCAACATTTTGATTATCCAGATTTTGGTATTCAATATGATGCTATTAATGTTGGAGTGGATGTGTGGAACTATAGGCCGATTACTATCAATGAGATATTGAAAGAGTATGAAAAGTGGAAGAAATAAAAGTGTACATGATATTTGAAATAAATGGTCGTAGATACAATTATTTGTACAATTCCTAAAGGATCACAAGTATGTCTGAACGTAAACTAGCAACAATAAGGCGGGTAGTAGACCTTAGACCAATAGAAGGCGCAGATAAGATAGAGCTGGCTATAGTGGATGGTTGGCAGACTGTAGTTCAGAAAGGCGCTTTCAAGGTTGGAGACCCAGCTATATACTTTGAAATAGATTCTTTCCTACCAGCGGATCCAAGGTTTGCCTTCCTAAAGGAACGATGCCTCAAAGTAATTTACAATAAACCAGGCTATAGGTTGAAGACAATAAGGCTGAAGAAGATGCTTAGTCAAGGCTTACTAATGCCAATGTCAGAGTTTCCAGAGGTTGGAACACAAAGCATTGGAAGTGATGTAACAGAGCAACTGGGTGTTGTAAAATATGAGTCACCACTGCCAACTTGCCTAGTAGCATTGGCAAAGGGGAACTTTCCATCATTTCTTAGAAAGACAGATCAGGAGAGGATACAGAATTGTGTACAATTGGTCCAGGGCAAAGATATGCTATATGAGATTACTGAGAAATTGAATGGTACATCTGCTACATTCTATATGAAGGATAAAGTTATTGGTGTATGTAGTAGGAACCTAGATCTTAAAGAGAGTGTTAATAGCGCTTATTGGATTATATATCATGCAGAACATATTAAAGATAAGCTGGAATTCCTAGGTAGGAATATTGCCATACAAGGAGAGATTGTTGGTCCTAGTATATGTGGAAATGACTATGGGTTACATATGTTAAGATACTATATATTTGATGTATATGATATAGACCTACACAGGCTACTTATTCCTTCAGAAAGAATGGCATTACTAGATGAAATGGCTAAGTCTGGGTATGTGTCATTGCATGTCCCAGTTATTGCACAAGAGAAATTCCATTCTATAGATGATTCATTGAAGTTAGCAACTGGTAGATCTATAATTAATCCTAATGTAAGGAAGGAGGGTATAGTGTACAAGTCTATTAGTCTAGTTAATTATGAGGTTTCATCTTTTAAGGTATTGAATAATGAACACTTACTTGAGGAGGTTGATTAGCATGAAGTTGAAGTTGATGATATTACAGCGTTTCCTAAATAGCCTAAGTTTCTGAAGCACTATTTTTTTTTTGACCGTCTGAGTTTTGGATCTTCGTCTTCGTTGAGCCTTATTTTTTTTTGTTGCTTAATTTTCCTTTTTTTGACTT
>Ga0172363_10002056_pt1 | contig 16270 bp, 20 predicted proteins | sample LakKivs2_kivu2a2_FD_114541 | JGI IMG/M metagenome (GOLD analysis project Ga0172363, IMG submission 114541) | Sediment microbial communities from Lake Kivu, Rwanda - Sediment s2_kivu2a2 | ecosystem: Environmental > Aquatic > Freshwater > Lake > Sediment | place: Rwanda: Western Province, Lake... | reverse complement strand
GAGAGAACGATAACAGGTTGTGATTATGTAAGTGCTAAAGAGATAGATGAAATTCATAGTGGAAAAGTTGACATGTGGCATAGTGATTTTTCTGGACTATTATCACATCTTATGTCAAGAGCTAGACTAAGGATATATCTAGGTAAAAAGTAATTTTTTATATAAGAATCAATTAAGACTTAAATTTTTTCTCAACCAATAATTATAGGTTGGTTATTTTAATGCTGAAGCGTGCATTGATTTCTGTTTATGATAAGACTGGCATCGTAGAGTTCGCTAGAGAACTTAACAACCTAGGCATCGAGATTATATCAACTGGCGGGACAGCTGAACTATTACAAAAATACGAAATACCAGTAAAACCTGTTTCTGATGTGACTAAATTCCCAGAGATACTGAACGGTAGAGTTAAGACACAGCACCCTTCCATACTTGGCGGTATCTTAGCTTTGCGTGAAAAAGAAGAACACATGAAAGAACTTGAAGAACATGATATAAAGCCTATAGACATAGTTGTTTTCAATTTCTATCCTTTTGAAGAAGTTATCAACAAAGAAAAACCCGACTTGAAAGAAGTCTTAGAGAACATAGATATCGGTGGCCCTTCAACTGTAAGAGCGGCAGCAAAGAATTTTGAGAATGTAGTTGTTATCATTAATCCTGAAAGATATGGTCAAGTGATAGAAGAAATAAAGAAGGATGGCGATGTGAGTAGAGAAATTCGTTCTATGCTAGCATTAGAAGCTTTTAAGAAAACGGCAAAGTATGATTGGATAATTCAGAACTTCTTGGAAAAAAGATTTAACTATTTCACTAATTTTCCAGCAATGCTTAACTTGAAATATAAAAAATTAATGGACTTAAGATATGGAGAGAATCCACATCAAAGAGCAGCTTTATACAAGCTCATGAATACGAATGAAACTACTATTATCGATTCTGAACAATTAGCTGGCAAAAAATTATCCTGGACAAATATCTTAGATTTAAATACTGCCTTAGAATTAGTCAAAGAATTTGAAGAACCTGCTGCTACAATCGTAAAACATACCAGTCCTTGTGGAGCTGCGTGCGGCTCAAACCTATTCGATGCCTATGAGAAAGCTTATGCATCCGATCCGATTTCTGCTTACGGTGGTGTAGTTGGAGTTAACAAAAAGGTTGATTTTGATACTGCTAATAGAATGTCTACTGCACATTTCGACTGTATAATAGCTCCGGATTTTGATGACACTTCTTTAGGATTATTGAAAGAGAGACCATCTTTAAGATTGTTGAAGGCGGGACCATTCTCTGAAATAAGAGAAAATCAAATAGACATAGTAAAGGTTACTGGTTGCTTAATGATTCAAGAGCATAATATTGCTAATGTAAATGATTTGAAAGTCGTTACTGATGTTAAACCAACAGATGAACAACTAGATTCTTTGTTGTTTGCATGGAAGGTTGTTAAATATGTTAAGTCGAATGGAATAGTTCTTGCGAAAAACAAGCGGACTGTTGGCATAGGGTTAGGACAGACAAGTAGAGTTGATGCGATAAGGAATGCAATTGCGAGAGCTGGTCAAGAATCTAAAGGCAGTTTAATGGCATCTGACGGTTTCTTACCCTTCAGGGATAATGTTGATGAAGCAGCTAAAGCTGGTATTAGAGCAATAATCCAACCAGGCGGTTCTAAAAGAGATCAAGAAGTCATAGATGCTGCAAACGAATACAAGATACCGATGGTATTTACTGGTATTAGATGTTTTAGACATTGATTAAATTTAAATCTTTGAACAACTTCTTTTATATTATGCCATATTTTGATGATTGCCCTGATGAAGCAGCAAAGTATCATGATGACTATGTGAAATTTTGGAAACAAGCTATTCCATACATATATTCAGGTTTAAAATTGGTATCTGATATTGGTAAACCAGAAGATGTAGTGATCCTGATTAATGAAGCTAAAAGAATAAGACCACCGATAGAATTAAATTACAAAAACGATGAAAGCATGGGAAAAAGACATGCATTCTGTGAAGCGGTTGAAAGAGTTAAAAAATACTTTGTGGATTATATAACCCAAAAAGGAAGTATACCAACTCTAACTGATGTGCTTTCTAATGTTAAACCTCGTCCTGTATATGGTATGGGTTAATTTAATTCTTTCTAAATAAACTTATATTTAGGTAAAAAACTTGCAAAGACTAGTTAACTTTCTTTTCTTTCTTTTTGTGAATAATCTTAGATTGAGTTTAAATTTTTTATCGATTATAATATTGATTAGATTTTATGGGTTCAAATTCAGATATTTTGGAGAATCTTATACATGTCCAAGCCTTAAGAAATTATGGATTGGATAAAGAATATAGCTGGTCTGCTTACGTTCAAAAAATTGTTACAATAAGACAAGGTCTCACAAAAGCTCTTTTTGGGTCAGAGATAAGACCCTATGTTGTAAAATATTTGTTAAAAAATGGAAGTAGTAAATTATCTGATATTTCTAGAGATCTAAATGTAACTCAACCTACTGTATTAACTTCAATCCAGACCTTGATTAATAAGAGAATTATAAATGTAGATATATCAGGTATAAAGAAATATTCTATTAATGAAAGTCTTGGGCCAAAAGTCATAGAATTAGCTCAAAATATATGTAAAGTTTTAGATGATATTGAAAAATATGCCATAATGCTTGCTAACGAGGATTAGCAACTATTTCTTTACTTCTTCTGTGTAAACACTCGAAAATAAACATTCATTCGGAGGAAAATAAGTAGAACTTTTGGAAGGTTGGTTAGTTAATTCAATGGATGCATTTCTAATCAAAACAGCTGGTATCTTCTCATCAGTTTCACCCATAATTAGTACAGCAGCAGAAGCCAGTCCATCAGCAACAGCTCTTTGGGTTATCCTCATTTTTTTACCGAACAAATCTGACTTCCCTCTCTCATCTATTACAGCATCGAAACCAGAAGTGGCAAGAGTAAACCCAGTCGTACCAGTCCTCAAAGGACTGCAATGAGAATCAGATATTATCACACCGATATTAACGTTCAGCTTTTTCTTGAATTCTTTTCTGATATTATCAGCTGAGAGATAAGGATTCTTAGGCCAGATTATGGCATGATTTTCTGGAGCATTGGAATGATCTACACCGGCATTAGCGATGAAAACGTTATTTTTTATTGTGAGTATGGCACGTCTAACTCCGCCAAATACTTTATCTGCTTCTTGCAATACCAATTCTACAAACCCAGGTTCAAGAGCATATTGTTTTGCCAATGATTCAGCTTTTTCAGACGGCTTTACATCTTTATAGTTGATTATTCTTCCTTCTGATAATGCAACAACTTTTGAAGAAACGACCAGTACATCCCCGTCTCTTGGTTCCCTTTTTTGGCTTTTCATGGAAGATATCAGTACCTCAACTAAATTATCGTTCGCTTGAATTATTGGAGTTTTTATTGGAAATAATTGCATGATAATCTATAATTTCTATGAGTTTTAATCTTAAGTTTGTTTAACAGTTGCTCACTAGATTGTTTTTCTGAAGAAAGACCGTAATTATCCCGTTCTTAAATAAGGTTTAAATCCTTAATTCTATTCTTTATAAGTTATGACAAAGAAAATCCCTGATGAAGCTAAAGATAAAATAACAAATGTTCTAAACAATTTTTTTGAGTCACAACAAATAAAAGATGATAGAGTTGTTGTTCTATCGCAAGTGAGAACTGGAAAAGAAAATCCAGAAGAATTTCTGAAACAATTAAAAGGTCATTTTGGTTATTTAAATGAAAGCTGGTTAGATTTAGTTTTGTATGACCCAAAATTAGGAATCGGGTTTGTTAATGATGATATTTCATTTAGCAGAGCTAAATTCGATGGAACTGGTTATGCAATAATGTATCATATACCTGGCAGAGACAAGACACAATTGAAAGTAGACATACCAGATCTTACTTTTGATGCTTGTGATAGAGACGGTCTTATAGGCAGAGAACTCGGTTTTTTAAAACCAACAAAACATGAGATGTTATTTTATGTAGAACCAGACGGAAAAATGACACGATGTTATTATCATCTACACAAATTAGAAAACAAAAAAGGAACTGTAGTAGATCAAGTATCTTCAGGAAGCTTTGAAACTCATGATTTAAAAAGGTTTATTGAATTAGTGAAAAAAATAGAATACATAATGGTAGGCACAGATCTTTCTCTTTATACTTTAGGTTCGTTTATTGGTTTAGTAGCGAAAGAAGGAGAATATTTTATAAGATAAACTCGGCTCGCAAATTTTTTTCTCATGTTCGTTAAAAATGAACTAAATATTTATCTATTTTAAACTTCAAACTAAAGCCTATGGATGAAACTAAAGGTCGACTATTTTCAGGTGCAGGATTTGGCTTTTTTCATACTATGTTAATGGCATTCTCGATGATTGTTCCAGCGTTCTATTTTTCTTCACTAAACATTTCGATTGTGATGTATGGTTTTCTTCTGACGATAGGCGATTTCTTCTCTTTCTTGTTGAAACCTTACCTTGGTTATTTGACAGACAAATACGGAGAGAGAAGATTCTTATTGGCTTGCACATTCTTATTCTTCATTACACTCTTCTTGATTGGTTTTACTGATTTTATACCTGCGATAGTATTCTTAAAAATTATCGGTGCAATAGCTAGTGCGCTTCTCTATGTGCTAATTATAATTTATGGTCTGAGAAATGTGAATGAAAATCCAGATAAAAAGGTCGGTACATTCGGTGCAATAAAAGAGAGTGGTTGGATACTAGGGTTGTTAATGCCAGGATTAGTAATAGATAGATTCGGAATAAAGCCTGCTTTCTATCTTATCTTTGTAGCAGGAGTTGTTTGGCTTTATTTCATGTACAAATTGACGAAAAAGTATAAGTATACTCCAAAAATTAAAGTCAAAGCTTCTTTTGCTTTTTTACAAAAAATCCCACTCTTAGTTATTCTTAAAACCATGGACTTAGCTGTATTTACTGCATTCCTTTTTTTCTTCACTAGGTATGCTCTTCAATCTTTGGGATTGAGCCGAAGCATAGTATCGATAATAGTCGTCGTTGAAACGTTGTTATTCTCTTTAACTCTGTATCTGGTAGGAAGGTTTTCTAACAAGTCAAAAAGAAAATACTGGGTTCCTGCCTGTATTATCTCTCATTTGATCGGAATCGTAGTCATGTTGAATGCTTCAGTTCTGTATCATTATTTCTTAGCGAGTATTTTGTTTGGAGCAGCTGGAGGATTTATAGATGTTTGGTTGTTCTCTAGAATCAGTGAAACTGTTAAAAAACATGATAAAGGTTTGTTCTATGGGACTTTTGGATGGAGTTATGATTTTGCCACGATAATCGGTGGGCAAATGCCTGTTATCTTTGTAATGCTCGGTTTGAATCAGTTTGCTTCGATGTTTGTATTTCCTGTTTTGATGATAATTGCTTATTTGCTGAGTAAAAATAAAATATAAATCCTTCTAAATAGATAGTAAAATGAATGTCTTTAGAAAAACCTATGGAAATTTGGGAAACAGACGAACCCTTAAAATATCGAATTGAACATTTCCTTTCGGTCATTAGGTCAAACAAGTTATTTTCTCATTATCTGGGGGTTGGTGTCCCTGCAGATTTTCTAACTGAAGCACGAAATTATGCTAAGGCATATAATTCGAGTTTATATCAAAAATTACAACAAATACCGATCAGGGAAACTGGGGGGAAAAAAACTTCAATTTAAACTCAAAAACAGTAAATCTATTTTAATTTCTTCATTCTATTACTACATAAGTGATATCATGGCATGGATAGTTGAAGTCGGCCACAAAGAGGGAGTTACTGATCCTGTTGGTTATTTGATTAAGAAAGAGATTGAAGATTTAGGGATAAAAGGAGTCGAAGAAGTAAAATCTTTCAACACATACGGCATTACTGGAGAAGTTTCTGAAGAAGAGTTGAAAAGAATAGGGCAAGAACTTCTGCATGATAATCAAACACAACATTTTGGCTTACACGGGAAAGTTGTAGAAAAAACCTTGATGGATATAAAATCACCAAAAGGCTGGTTAGTAGAAGTAACCTTCAAAGCGGGAGTAACAGATGCTGTGGGCATGAGCACTCTGAATGCTATAGAAATCTTAGGAGTTGACGGCATAAGAAATGTTAGAACTGGTGAAAAGTATCTAATCCTTGGCGACATACCAGAAGAAACAATAGACAAAATCTGTCGAGCAGTCCTGGCAAACCCATTGATTCAGGATTACAGCTATCACAAGATTGGTGACTGAATGCCTGTTAATGAAATTGAGATTCTTAGAAAGTCAGACGAGGAGTTGTTGAAGATAAGTAAAGACTATCTTCTGGCTCTGAATTTAGAAGAGATGAAAAAGATTCAGGATTATTTTTCTAAGAAGAGAAGAAACCCTACTGATGCTGAGTTAGAAACTATTGCACAAACATGGTCTGAACATTGTGTCCATAAAACTTTCAAAGGAATTATAAAAACCACTGATTCTGAAATAGACGGGCTATTAAAGAGTTTCATTATGAAAGCGACGAAAGAGTTGAATATGCCATGGTGCAAAGTTGTTTTCAAGGATAATGCTGGAATAGTTGAATTTGATAATAATCATGATATCGCTATGAAGGTTGAAACTCATAATCATCCAACAGCTTTAGACCCTTATGGTGGAGCAGGAACTGGTTCAGGTGGTGTATTCAGGGATGTTATGGGGGTTGGAGCTAAGCCGATTCTATCGACAGATGTTCTATTCTTTGGGTCAATAGATTATCCACGGGATAAATTGCCAAAAGGTGCAATGCATCCTAAAAGATTGATGAAAGGTGCTGTTGCTGGTATAAGAGATTATGGCAACAAAATGGGGATACCAACTGCTAATGGCGGGATAGGTTTTGATGAAGGTTATGTCGGCAACCCGTTAGTTTATGCTGGTTGTGTTGGGATAATTCCTAAGAAAAAATACATTAAGAATCCTAAACCTGGGGATGTGATTCTTCTAGTTGGCGGAAAAACTGGAAGGGATGGGATTCACGGAGTAACTTTTGCTTCTTTAGAGTTAAGTATTGAATCAAAAAAAACTTCTAGTGGAGCGGTTCAAATCGGTAATCCAATCGAACAGAAGAGAGTTTTAGACGCAATACTAAGAGCTAGAGATGTTCATGATAAACCGTTGTATTCTGCGATAACTGATTGTGGTGGCGGTGGATTATCTTCGGCTGCGGGAGAAATGGGAAAAGATATTGGGATTGTAGTTGATTTAGAAAAAGTTCCTTTGAAGTATGCCGGTTTAGAGCCATGGGAAATCTGGATATCAGAAGCACAAGAGAGAATGTTGTTAGCTGTCCCCAAGGAAAACCTAAAAGAAATACTTAAGATATTCGAGAATGAAAATTCTCAAGCTACTGTTATAGGCGAATTTACTGGTGATAAGAAACTCATTTTGAGATATAATGGAAAGACTGTTGCTGATTTGGATATGGATTTTGTTCACGAAAGTATTCCTAGAGTTGTTAGAAAAGCTGGATGGAAAAAATCAAAATATCCTGAAATTAATTTTCCGGATAAAGATGATCTAACTGAAGATTTGAAAGAAATTTTAAAGTCACCGAATGTTGCCAGCAAGGAATGGGTTATAAGACAGTATGATCATGAAGTCCAGGCTAAAACAATAATAAAACCTTTGCATGGAATAAAATGTGATGGTCCTGGAGATGCTTGTGTTTTGAAGCCAGTCGAAAATAGCTGGAAAGGTATTGTTATATCAAACGGTGTTAATTCGAAATACTCAATCAATCCTTACAACATGACTTTGTCTGCGATAGATGAAGCGATTAGGAATAATGTTTGTTGTGGTGGCAGGAGAATAGCAATCTTGGATAATTTTAGTTGGGGCAATCCAGAAAAAGAAGATAGATTAGGCCAGTTAGTAGACGCATGTAAAGGATGTTATGATGGAGCAATAGCGTTCAAGACTCCTTTCATTTCTGGAAAAGATAGTTTGTATAACGAATATGACAGAGGAAATGGAGAAACTGTATCTATTCCGCCTACTCTACTGATTTCAGCTATTGGAATAATTCCTGATATCAGAAAAGCTGTGACAATGGATTTGAAAGAAGTTGGCAATCCTGTTTACATCATCGGAGAAACTAAGGATGAATTAGGTGGTTCGCATTATTACATGATCCACGGATTCAAAGGAAACAATGTTCCTACAGTTGATTTGAAAAAGGCTAAGAAATCTTTTGATGCGTTGATTGAAACTATTGACAAAGAATTGATTAAGGCATGTCATGATTGTTCTGAAGGCGGGATTGGTATTGCTAGTGCTGAAATGGCTTTTGCTGGAAAATTAGGAATGAAAATAGAATTAAAGAAAGTTCCTACTTCTGACTTGAATAGGAATGATAAAATATTGTTTTCCGAATCTAATAGTCGATTCTTAGTTGAAGTTAATAAAAATAAAGAGAAAGAATTTGAGAAAATCATGAAAGGAAATGTTTTTGCAAGAATTGGAGAAGTTACTGCTGATAAGAAATTGATTATTATTGGGCTGAATAAAAAAGCTGTTGTTGAAGAAGATGTTAATGAGTTAAAAAAAGTTTGGAAGAGTACGTTTGATTGGTGAATTTATGATTACAACAGTTATTTTTGATTTATCAGAAGTTTATCTTAAAGGCCTTATAGGAGTCGAAGATATTTTAGAACCGATATTGAGCATTAAAGCCAGGGAAATTTATCCAAAGATTCGAATAAAAGAACTGAATGACCTTTTTTTCGGAAAGATGACTGAAGAAGAATATTGGTCTAAAGTCATTGAAAGAAATAATTGGAATGTTGACGTTGAAACGTTCAAGAAAGCGATTAGAAAGAACTTTGAAGAAATCAAAGGCACGAGAGAAATAATCGAGAAATTAAAGAAAAAGGGCTTAAAACTTGGGTTGCTTTCTACTCATGTAAGAGAATGGATTGATTATTGCAATAAAAAATTCGATTATCACAAACTATTCCATATTGTATCGTATTCATTTGAATCTGAATTTTTAAAAACAGACAAAAGGGTTTACAAATTAATTCTTCAAAGATTGGGTTCAAAACCTGAAGAGACTCTCTTTATAGATAATGATTTCAAGAATCTTGCCGTTGCTAAGAGGTTAGGCATTAAAACTATAAAGTTTAGAGGTCCTGATAAACTCGAAAATGAATTAAGAAATATGGGGATACTATGAAAAAAGTAACAATCGAAGAACTTGTAGAAAAAGCTAAAGAGATTGATTTTAAAGGGATAAAATGGCATCATCATTATTTACCACCTGAATGTCTGCTGAGTGAAAAAAGAAAGAATAAACATGTAATAATTCTTGAAAACCATAAAACTGGAGAAATTTGGTATTCTGAAGATGATAAAAAAAGAATGAAAGAATTAGAAAAATTAGAAAATCTATTCTTCAAAAGAGGGAGTTGAATGGAAAGGGCTAGTATAGAAGAAATCGCTAAAAAAGCTAGAGAAGAGGAATTTATCAAAGATTTAAAGAAGAAACTTATTTTTAATTTACAGAAAGAAAATGCTTTTGTTGTAAGAAAAAAATCTTTTAATTTACAGTCTGGGGGCAAAAGTCACATATATTTGAACCCGATAAATTATGTGAATAAACCTGAGAATATTGATTTTTTAACGGATACTTTGATGTATTTAATAAGAAATTTGGGCTTCGCTGATTACAAGCTTGCAGCCGCTCCATCTGTTACTGCTCCAATCATCACAACTTCTTTAGGCATGAAATTGAACAAAGAAATATTGATGGTCAGTGAAACAGCACATAAAGCGTTAAAGACTAAGATTCATGGAAACATAAAACAGGGGGATGAGATTGTCCTCGTAGACGATGTTGTCACGACTGGATTAACTTTAATTAAGATAGCTAAGTGGTTAAGGTTGAGTGGGGCAAGAGTCAATCATGCAATCGTTCCTATAGTTTCTCATTTAAGTTCGATAAAACGTTTGGAAGAGAATGATATAACATGCCATTATCTTGTTACTTTCCGTGAAATAATAGACACTCTTTGGGATAATTTTTCCGATGAAGAAAAAGAATTAATCAAAGATGAAATAAAAAAGGTGCCGATAGATTGAGAGAAGTTAAAACAATAGTGTTAAGAGTGGATGGAACTAACTGCGATGAAGAAGCAGTAATAGCCTTCAGAAAGGCTGGTTCAAAAGTAGATTTAGTTCATATGAATGAATTAAAAAGAGAAGAAAAATCTTTGGAAGATTATCAAATCCTTTGCATTCCTGGCGGTTTCACTTACGGCGACGACATAGCAGCAGGAAAGATATTCGCAGTCCTACTCAAGTACATGTTAAGTCAAGATGTTAAGAAATTTGTGGAAGAAGGGAAATTAGTCCTTGGTATCTGTAACGGTTTTCAAGTCTTAGTTAAGACCGGGTTATTGCCAGCATTGGAAGGAATGAAACAAGAAGCTACTCTTGCTTTCAATGATTGTGGATATTTTCAGGATAGATGGGTTTACATGAAGCATGAGAATAAGGGAAAGTGTATCTTCACTAAAGGGATTAAAGATATCATTTATATTCCTGTTAACCATGCTGAGGGAAAGTTTGTTGCTGATAGAGATGTTATCAGAAAATTAGAAGATAATGACCAGATTGTTTTCAAGTATGTTGATCCTGACGGTAATTATGCTGGTTTTTCTTGGAATCCTAATGGTTCGTTCGATAACATAGCTGGTATTTGCAATCCTGATGGGAATGTTTTCGGGTTGATGCCGCATCCTGAGAAGTTTATTCACAAGTGGACGCATCCTTATTGGACGAGGTTGAATTTACCGGAAGAAGGGGATGGGTTTGCTATTTTTAAGAATGCGGTGGATTTTGCTAAGAGATTGTGATTTCCTAGGTTCAAATCTGAGTCCAGCTAACTATAAGGAGAAAGAGAGGTTATACTTTTTAAATTTCCCAGTATGAAATAATCTCCAAAATATTCTTTAATTATATCATCAATTATGCACTCGAGACCATCACCGACAATCATAAAACCGTGTATTTGATGATGCATGGCTTCCCAAACTTCATTAGTGTTCAAATGCTGGCTTTTTATTTCCTCAATTTTCTTTTTTTGAAATTCGGTGTCTAAATTTTTAGATAAATTATCAAATGCTTTTTTTTCTTTAATAGCTTCTTCCAAATTATTTTTTATAGTGTATAGATTGTTATGTGGTTTGAATGATGCTAAATAAATCCAATGGCTTCTAGTATATTGTTCAATTATTGAGTTATCGACAAGTTCTTTATTTTTAGAATAGAAGAACGCGAAATAATGCCAAAAAGAATTAAGTTTAGTTTCTAAAGCATCCAAATAATTCAGAAATAACGAAAGGAAGTTTTTATTGAGGTTCAAATCTGTAGAATGAACCTTTTCTTCAAACATAGATAGTAACATTGTATTTGTTTGATGAAGTGTTACTGCCATATCTTTTAGTCTCCAAAGAATCATAAATGATTTTTTATCAATTTGCTTAAACTTTTTCTTTTTGATTTTTTCACAATCTTGACGTAATTTATATAAAAAGTAAATTATGGTATCGATTATTTCATAGACATGATGATTTTCAAAAATTATGTTAGCGGTGAAATAGAGATTATTTTCAATAAAGAATTGTGTTAGTTTTTTTGTGTCCCAAAATTCTATATTTTTACCATGTTTTTTCATGGCATCCAGAAATTTTCCTGTAGGAGTTTCGATGTGAACATAAATTTTTCTTTTCTCTTTTCTTTGAGATAATTCAATTAACTGATAACAGTCAGCTCTATCAGGTTTTACTTTAATAGCAATGGCAATTTTTTCTTTATCATTATAAACAACTAGATCAGCCCCTTTTTCATTTGCCCTATCGGATTTGTGTAATTCTTTTATATGATAATCCAAGGAATGAAAAAATATGGCGATTAATGTCTGAATTTCTTCTTCATTAAATTTCTGCCAAGGTATTTTGATATCTTGCACAATTAAGTCTATTTGATTAAAAATATATAATTTTATTAACGGAGCAGAATGAACCATTCAGTATAATTTAGATACATTTTTCTCCTCTAAAAAACAAACAATAAATTATGTTATGGATCGACTTATTCGGCTATGTTGCTGGAATCTTAGTAGTCATATCACTTTTACCACAAGTAATCAAGAGCTGGAAGACTAAAAAAACCAGGGACATATCCTTGTTGAGATATATAATTTACGTAAGTGGTCTTATACTTTGGATAATCTATGCAGCACTAATAAGGAACTATCCAGTTGGTTTCATGAACACAGTCGGCTTGATATTGGCGTTGTCAATACTTTATCTTAAAGTTAGGTATGGTTAAATTATGGAGATTTTTGTTCTCAAAGAAGAAAGTTTAATATGGGGATAAAATGGTAACGGGTTATCAACAAAAGAAGAAGACAAAGGAAGAAGAACAAAAGGGTCTTGATGATATAACAAAAGAAGAAAAAGCAAAAGAATTGGGAAGATTACAAGCAAGAGAGGAATGGAAAAAGAAAAAAGAGGAAGAGAAATAAAGAATCAGATAGATTTTTTCTTGGGTTAAATTGAGTAGTATTTAACCTCATAATACAAATCAATTTATACAGATAACCCTAATTGTTACCATTGTATAGTAGATTATCGTTTTCTGTTATAATTTGAAAGGTGTATTTAATGAAACATATAAGTGCATGTATTAACTGTGGTAGTAGAAGTATAACTTATTCTACAGAGGAAAAAGGCGATTACTGGATTTGGAAAAAGCTATGTGCATCTTGTAACAATGAGCGAGAAAATCAAATTTTAGATTTATGATTTAATGGAGATAGAGATTTATGTTTCTTTGCAAGAAATGTTGTGAACCTATTTCCCAAGCTCAAGTATATGGGAATGATGGCGTGTGTAAAAAATGCTATAATAAGAGAATCAAATAGATTTTTCTTATAAAAGAGTTAAATCTTTAATTATTCTCCTTTTAGAACATGGAAGTTGTAAGGCTCACCAATTTGGGTAATCTAACTTTAAGAAGTATGTTAAACCTTGAGCAAATTTATGAAGAAAATTCGTCTCTCAGGAGTGAAAGCCTTACTAGATTGTGGGCCCCTAAAGCAGAAATGGAAATGTTTGAATTCTTATTTACTATGTACCATCTGGAAAAAGAAAATTCATTTCTGACAAAAGAAGGAAACTATTATGTTAAAAGAGATGATCCTCAATACGAAGATCATATAAAGGGGATAAATCAACTCATGCAAAGATACAGGAAGTTGGGTCTTGTAAGACTTGTTCGTGATACAAGACTCCCAGAAGTCATAAATCAAGACGTAAAAAAGGATGAGTATACCAATCCAATTAAATATGTTATTCAGGCAACTATTGAATTAACTGGGCTATGTAATCTAAATTGTAGACATTGTTATAGAGGCGGTTCAAGAGAAGAAGAATACGGATTATCAGCTGAAGAAATAAAAAAAGCATTGGAACCGTTATTAAGAGCAGGTGTCGTATCAATCTCTTTTATCGGTGCTGAGCCGAAGCTAAGAGAAGATGACTTGTTTGAAATTATTGATTATGCAAGTCCGTTTTTAGTGCCAATGGGTGTTGGTGAAAAAAAATCAAAGAAGCCAGAAACTACTATTGGTGTGTACACAAATGGAAATTTTAACAACCAAAGAGAATTCGTTAGAAAACTAAAATCCTACGGTAATGTTGGACTACAAACAAGTTTAGATTGTTATGATGAAAAAAAGACAGATAGAAACAGAGGAAAAGGAGTCTTTGCTAAAGTTAAAAATCTAGCTAGAATATGCAAAGAGGGAGGATTAGAATTAAGGCTTGGGATGTTATGTGATAGTGAGTTTTTAGACCGTGATAGAGTATTGAATCGTCAATTAACAGAAGAAGAAACAGAACACATGGAATACTTTTATGGCATGGACGTAAAATTAAACGCTGGTAATATTATTCAATTGGGAAATGCTGTACAAGCAAATTTTAACCCTGTAATAGATAGCTCTAGTAATTATTTCGGTGCTTTAAGTTCATCAAAAAAACACAAGGATGGTTGGTGTAAGGGATTCACCAGACCTGATAGATTACACATAAGACCCACGGGAAATGTTGGAAATTGTAATTATGCGTATGGGTTTCCAGAAGAGTTTGGTAATCTTAAATCAAGTTCTATGATAGAGATTCTCAACGGAATTCAAAATACGAGAATCTATCAAATGTTCAAAGATGGAAGCATCGAAAGATACCAATACGAAATAGATAGATCCTTATTTCAAAAACCATTCTCGGAATCTTGTGAAATAGCTGTAATAACTGCAGCTTACGGATTAGTTAAAGAAAGATTAATGCGAGAAGGTATTGAAAATCCAGTTCAAAAGGCGAATGAAGAAGTAGCAAGAATGTATAAATTTATCAGTTAGATTTAATCTCAACCAAGGAGAAATGAATCATTCTTTAGCAGAAAGGAATTCGCGTCTAAAAAACATCCCTTTTTATGTTTTATCAAAAGCATATTCATGTGCGAAGGATGGAAAATCTATAGAAGAATCAAAAATTATAATTGACTCACATTGCCAAAAAGAATTTGTAGCGTTATCTCAACAAAAATTTAGAAACTTTAGTCAAAAAACTTTGGGGAAAAGCATTTATTAGATAAACATAAAATCCCGTATGAAAGTTCTGAAAATAAACTTTATTTCAAATAAACGAGTTTAAGCTCATTAGGATTTTCTGTCTCTTGCATCACAAACTCTTTGAAGTCATAATCTTTGTTTGATAGAATATGTTCTAGCATTATCAAGTCTGTCGGTATAACTTTTTTTCTAATATCTTCTGACAAAGGCAAATCAAACCATTTAAATTTTTCAATGTCAGTCTTTTCTAAATCATCAGTAAATTTCTTATCGATTTCAGCTTTGCACACTCTAAATATAAAATGATCTTTTGGGTTGCTTTCTTTGTCTAAGAGTATCTCACTGTATAAACCTCTAGTTTCTATAGAATTTTCTTTTACAGAAAAGCCAGTCTCTTCTAAAACTTCTTTCTTGACAACATCTTTTGTTAACATCCCGAATGTTTGTCTGCCCCCAAGGATACCATAAAATCCTTTGTAAGGCTCTCTTTTCCTTTTGGCTAATAGAATTTTATTCTTATTGAATAGGGCTATCAGTACAACTGGTAAAGGATTTTTATCTTCATTTAAATTTGACGTAATCATTTTCCTTCCATGTATTTTAACAATATCTTCTTTTTTTTAGAAGGTTTTAAAACTGCTCTTTTTATAAGGTAAAACCCTGCCAGAATCAGAACACCTGCAATAAGAGAAGTTGAGTAAATCATGTTTTTCTTTACGATTAACGTTTTCTCAGTTTCTTCTTGTATTTTTGTGAATGTTTGGTTGATTTTTATGATGGAGAAGATTAAAAGACAAGTTATTATCAAACCTGAGATTAAGAAGAATATACCCAATAGAAGTGTTTTGTTCATAATTAAAATTCTTAGAAAGGTGAAGTTAAATATTATCATTTGATTAAAATTATTAGGTTATTCGATGAAAAAATTCAAAAATCTGAAACCCATAAAAGACATGAAGATTGATAAAAAGACTACAGTAAACAACTTAGTAAAACAAATGTTTGGCTCTGGTGGTTTTACAGCTAAGAAACTTGCAGTAGGAATAGATATCTTAGAAAGAATGCTGAAAGAAAAAGACTGTTTAAATTTTCTCTCATTTCCTGCATGTATAATTGCTACGGGTACAAGAGGCATAATAAAGGAAATGGTTAAAAGAAAAATGTTCGATGTTCTGATAACGACATGTGGAACTTTGGACCATGACTTAGCAAGAGTATGGAAAGATTACTATCATGGCAGTTTTTTGATGAACGACAGAGAATTGCATAAGAAGGGAATCAACAGATTAGGGAACATTCTCATTCCAAACGAATCGTACGGATTGATAATCGAAGAAAAAATGAAAGAATTCTTGGAAGAAATTTACTCAGATAAAAAAGAACTTGCCAGTTATGAACTTGTTTGGGAAATAGGAAAGAGAATAAAAAATCAAGATTCAATCCTGTACTGGTCATACAAGAATAAAATACCCATGATAATTCCAGGAATAACAGATGGTGCAGTAGGATATCAAATATGGCAATTCTCTCAGGATCATGATTTTAAGATAAACG
>Ga0172363_10002054_pt1 | contig 16275 bp, 13 predicted proteins | sample LakKivs2_kivu2a2_FD_114541 | JGI IMG/M metagenome (GOLD analysis project Ga0172363, IMG submission 114541) | Sediment microbial communities from Lake Kivu, Rwanda - Sediment s2_kivu2a2 | ecosystem: Environmental > Aquatic > Freshwater > Lake > Sediment | place: Rwanda: Western Province, Lake... | reverse complement strand
CTTCCGGGTCCTGGTCGGACGCGCCGCCAACAATAAGACTGGCAGTTGCTCTGAGCGTACCGGTTACTCGCTGAATTTCTTCCATCACTATTTCTCCGGTATCAATGTTGTAGTACATATTGGCAGCAAAAAGAATGCCGGCAGCAATCAATACGGAAGTACCGATAAACAGCAAAGAAACAAATCGCGTACCTTTGACTAACTTTAGTTTCGATTCAAAGAATTTTTTTAATGGATTGTTCATAATTCTTAATGGTTAATTATTTTTTGAGAGGTTTCGACCTTTTAAATTATTAATTGATTGTTTTTTGACCTCTCATTGATTTCGACCTTTAGATTATTAATGCACTTCGTCATATGCCAAGAGTAAAATGTTGAAAATTCTGATGTTTTTATCTGCCGAAGGATTTTTTACTTCCAATCGCCAATCGTTGTCCGGCAGAGTGGTGGTGGCTGTCAGATAAGGATTGCCGATTTCCAAAGAAGCAAGGTTCTGGCCGGAAAATTCAAAAGTAAAAGGTTCGGTGCCGGCTGAAGGCCGATAAACTCTCCAGGTAGAATTTGAAACCGCGTCAATGTCGTCGGCAAAATTTATCAAAAAAGCGTAAACCCTGCTTGTCCCGGGAAGCTGCTCGGGCGTTATTAAATCTAAGGAATCGGTTGGTAAAAAAGTTTTTGAAACCGAAGTATAAGTTGTTGAGCTTGTTTGCGAAGGAACGGAAAAGCGAAAAATCGGAGTGGCACTCCGGAAAACCATTTCGCCTGATTTTCTGACCGTCGCATCATCAACGGCTGAAATAAAGGTCGCTCCTTTTATGGTGGTTGAAGAGGCATCAAAAAGATAAACACCACCAGCCAACCTGACTTCGCCGCTTAAAGAATTAATCATTAGGGTTGAAGAAGCTGAGATTTCAGCCTGATTTTGAGTAAGGATAAATCTTAAATGATTATCATTGTTATATTTCAAAACCAGCTGGCCCAAGGGAGAGGTGTCTTCTATGGTCAGAGGGCCTTGAAAAAGTCCGCTGCCGGCAATAGTAAGAGTGGCTAAGGTGGAAGTGGTACCAATGCCGATTGCCGAACCCGTATTATAAAGAAAAGAGTCAGCCAGCCAGGTTGCGCCGTTATGTCTTAATGTTTGTCCTAAGGTTCCTGAAGGAAGAACACCTTCTGGCAAGGGCAGCCAGGTGCCTATTCCGTCAGCGTCTGAAGTAAGAACATAGTTTGCCTGGGCATTGGTCGGCATTTGAAATCCGGTCATCTTTATTATTCCAGCCACATCTAACTTTTGAGCCGGAGAAGTAATGCCTATGCCAATGTTCCCGGCGGTCTGATAAAGAACGGAATCTCCCAAGCTGTCGCTGCCGGTCCAAATCGGAAGATAATTGGCAGTACCTGAGCCGCCAATGCCTGCTCTGGGCGCTCCTCTGCCTCCCAACGGCAAAGTGCTCAAACATCGGCCGCCGGCCAAATCAGTGCAGATATCGCCGGTGGCTTGAATTCTTCCATCAACATGAAGAGAATAAGCCGGATTCTCAATGCCGATGCCAATTCTGTTGGTAACGATTAAATTTCCGGCAATTTCCAGTTTTGCCCGGGGAGCAAGGGTGCCTATGCCGACATTGCCATTAGCATCAATGGCAATAGCCACTCCTCCAGGATATAGATCGCTGATTGAAGAGTCTCCGACTTCCTGCTCGGAAATAAATTTAGCCAATCTGTTGGGAGTGCCGCCAGGAGTAATTATTTCTCCTGCCAAGCCAACACAATTTCCGGTAGTCAAGCAAACGGTTCCGGATAAATCCGGAAAATTATATTCTCTCTCAGCAGTAAGCCCGGCAACAGTAATTATTCCCGCAAATTCGTTTTTAACTAAAGCAAAGCTGGGAGCGGTTATTTTTTCTTTAACGCTTAAGGGAGCGTTAATGGCTGTCTCAGCATTGATGGTAAGGTAAGGTTCAAACGCCGGAAGAAACAAAGTCTCTTCGTCAGGAGAAATATCCGGCGGCAACTGGACCAATCTTTTAATTCCGCTTACATCCGCCAGAAAATAAGAAATTGAACTTATGAAGCCAGTTTTTGCGTTGGCAAAAAAAATAACTGAAGCAGAAATTAAAAATAAAAAAATGATTTTAAAAGAAAAAGGTATTTTGGCGAAAAAACTTTTTTCAAAAACCTGAAAACTTTCTCCAGCTTCCAGTTCTTTTTCTTTTTCCGCTTGCGAGACTTCAGTTTTTAACTGAGAAGATTTAATTCCCGGACCAAGGCCATATATATACGTATAGGGAGTAGTAATCTTTAACGGCCTTTCCTCAAAAACCTTTTCCTCTTTCTCTCTTTTTATTTCTTGAATACTCTTTCCGGCTTTTAATTCTTTGTCAATTTCAACTAAAATTCCAAGGGTCTTTTCTGAATAAGCGCCGTTTGGCGGCAGACCGTTAAAAGATTTTCTCTGAGCGTGGGGCAAAAGACCGATTTTAACATAGTAACGCAAACGATTTTTGGGATCGCCTTTGCCAAAATCAACGCCAAACCTTTTTGCTCTGGCAATAAACTCTTCAATATTTATTAAATTTTCGTCTTTGCCCTCTCTTGACATAATTTTTCGCACTTGGTAAAATTCAACACAGAAGGCCCGTGCTGAAACACGAATAATGTTCAGCAAAAAGCGACTAATTTTTTCCCTAATTTTTGGTCGTCTTTCGCCCTCCTAAATTTCAAAGAAATTTTGGCGGGTAAACGGGCCTTCTTTTTTTATTTTTTAGTTATTCTTTCTGTTTTTTCTTTCTATTCTCTCTGCGATAAACTATTTTCCCGTCACGGGAAATGAATTCATTATTCCATTATCTTTAAAGCAAAGACCCTTGTCAAGAGCTTTAATTGTGGAAAACCCCGTAGTAGAAATTTGACTGCTTAAAGCATAATATTGTTCCGCTTTTAGCGGAACAATAGTCAAATTTCTACTACGGGGAAAATTTTTATATACAACGTTAATAGTTAATTGCTAATTGCTAATTGTGGCGGTTGGTTTGGTAGATGGTAATAGTAGATATATTTGAAAAAATTGGGTAAAGTTCGGAAATTGGACTAAGCACATTAATTGCTAATAGTTAATAATAGTGGTATAAAGTTTGAATATTGAACTTATTTTTTTGCTATGATATAGTTAAATTATATGAATAATCAAACTCAAATTAATTGCCCGAAATGTTTTAAAACAGAGCTTTGGAAGACAGGCGATAAGCGTTTAAAATGTAAAAACTGTCATTATATTTTCACTTTAAAGCCGAATCTTTTTAACGTCTCAAACAAGACATTAAATGAAGTTGTTTCTGAATTTCTTTTAGAACATTCAACCAACATTATTCTGGAAAGGGTTAATATTTCCAAATATAAACTTTTAAAAATATTAACTTTTTTAAGAATGTTAATGGTTAAAGATATTCCGGATACTCTCCACGAAATAATAAAACCAGACCCGGAGGACTTGAAACCGAATAACAAAACAAAAAAATCGGTTATCGGCATTTTTTGCAAAGAAGAGAAAGTTTATACCAAAGTTCTGCCAAACATCAAGGATGAAGACCTGAAACTTTTTCTCAAAGCCCAAAAAGACAGGAAAGAATCTCTCAACCATCATATTGAAGAATGGCAAAGATATGTCGGATTGGCATTTAAAAAACGTTTCTACAGAATAGTTCCCCCGCAGAGCAAAAAATATCGCATTGACGCTTTAGAAACATTCTGGGGATATTTAAAAAGAAAACTTTCCTCAAAAGGCGGTGTCCGCAAAGAAAAATTACCTCTTTACCTGGGAGAATATGCCTGGAGATATAATCATAAAAAATTAACTTTAAAAGAACAGGAAGAGAAAATATGGAAATTGTTAATTGCCAATCGTTAAGATATAATAAAGACATAATAGAAAAATGGCAACGAAAAAAAATAGATTAATTTTGCTTATATTTTTTTGGACGATTATTCCGGGCGGACTTGTTTTTGCTCAGGATTTGGCCCTTATCGCCAGAAATCTTGAAGTGGCTGATAGGGAAGCAAAAGTTGGAGATATTATTTCTCAAACCGAAGAAGGACTATTTCGTTCAAGTATTCCTTACGATGAAAACATAATTGGAGTGGTGGGAGAAACTCCGATTTTAGTTTTTGGCAAGCCAACTCCCCTGACCCTGCCAATAATCTCGTTTGGAGAGACATTAGTCAAGGCAAGTAACATCAATGGAGAAATAAAAAAGGGTGACTTTATTACTTCCTCGGAAAAACCGGGGGTGGGACAAAAAGCAATTCAGTCCGGATTTGTAGCAGGAAAAGCCTTGGAAAATTTCAATCAAGAAGAAGGATTAATTAGAGTTGAAATTAATATTCAATATCAATATGCTCCAGCCAAAACTCCGGTAAGCGGCATACTCAGTGAGATATGGGGGCAGTTAGGAAAACCGGAAAACTTTCCGGAAGTGTTACGATATATTTTCGCGCTCATTCTGGGAGGCGGCAGTTTTTTTGCCGGTTTTTTTGCTTTTGTAAGTGCTTTGCGGAAAGGAATAGAAGCTGTGGGCAGAAACCCTTTAGCCAAAAAAAGCATTCAGCTGGCAATAGTTTTAAATTTGATTGGCATTTTAATTTTAACTTTGGCTGGACTGGGATTGGCTTTATTTGTTATACTTTATTAATAATTATGGGTAATCAAATTTTCTTTATTATTTTAATTGGTTTTGGCGTTTTGGCGATAATTTTATTCGGCTTAGATATTTATTATTTAACTAAAAAACCCAAAGAAAGGAAAGAAGAAAAAGGCGTCTTCTCTTTAAAACTTTCTGAAAAATTCCTGTTAGAATTAGAAAAAATGATTAACTGGGAAGTAAAAAAGGCTATTTCGGAAATCAACCAAAAAATTGCCGATGAAGCGATGGAATCTTATAAAAAACAAATAGCCGTTTTTTCCCAAGAAGCAGAAAGTAAAATCGCTGACTGGAATGAAATAACCAAAAAGGAAATTTTAAAATTCAGCAATACCTGTTCCCGGGCCGAAGATTCAATATTAGAAGAAACAAAGAACAGAACGGATGAGTTGAGCAAGGGACTGGATGAAAAAATTGATCTGATTTACCAAACAGCCAAAGGGCTCGTCAACGAAAAAATTGGCCAAACCGAAAAGAATATTGAAGATTATAAAAAAGAAAAATTAAAAGAGATAGACCAAAAAATTTATTTAATTTTGGGAGAAATAGCTAAAAAAACGCTGGGAAAAACAGTTGATTTTTCTACCCACGAGGAATTAGTCGTCCAGGCCTTAGAAAAAGCAAAGAAAGAAAGAATTTTATAATGATAATAATGTAAAATGGAGATATTCAGGGATTTTGCCAAAAAAATAGTCACTAAGGAAGATTTGATATTTTTTCTTGAAGAAATAAATTTAGTTCAGAGATTAATCTTTAAAAATACAAATATTCCCCTATCGGAAAAAGTTAAGGAAAATAGGGACGAAGATTTCGGAAAAGAGGATGAAGAAAAAAAAGTTCCTTCTTTTAACTTCGCTTTCGCCCAGTTAATTGAAGAATTGGAAAAAAAGAAAATAATTTCAAAAAACCCCGAAGAGAATCGGATTTTTTTTGAAAATTTTAAAAAATATCTCCAAAATCTTCCTCAGATTAAAATAGAAATGGCTTTTCGGCCAAAGAAAGAATTTGTCAATAAAATTTCTCTCTGGCTGGAAAAAGAAATCAAGCAAAGAGCGGTTTTAGACTTGATTTTCAATCCGGAAATCGTCGGCGGAGCAATTATAGAATACCAGGGAAGACAGATTAATTTTTCATTGGCCAAAAAAATAGACGAATTAATTTCCCAGAAGCAATTATGAGTGACTTTAGATTCTATTTGGAAAAAACAAAAGAAATTGGTTATGTTACTTCTCTTTCACATTCAGTAGCTTACGTTTCCGGCCTGCCAAATTTAAAGCCAGAAGAAATGGTCATCACCGATACTGGAAAAAGAGGAATTGTCAATGGCTTAAGAGCAGAATCAGCTGAAATTTTAATGATTGATATTAAGGGGCTGAAAGTTGGGGAAGCGGTAATAAGGACGGGAAAATCGTTTGAAATACCTATTGGTGAAGGACTGTTAGGAAGAATAATTAATTCTCTTTCTCAACCCACCGATGGTTTGGGACCAATTAGAGGAGAAAAAGAGTATCAACCGGTCAAAAAAGAAGCCCCTCCTCTCATAGAAAGAGTCAGGATGAATACGCCCCTGGAAAGCGGGGTAATGCTCGTTGATTTTTTAGTTCCCATTGGCTATGGTCAAAGAGAATTAATAATTGGCGATGGTAAAACAGGAAAAACCACTTTCCTTTTGCAAACCATTATCAGTCAGGTAAAAAAAGGAACAGTTTGTGTTTATGTGGGAATCGGAAAAAAGGATACGGCCATTAAATGGGTGGAAGAATATTTAAAGCGTCAAAAAGTTCTTGACCAAACAATAATAGTCCACACCACGCCTGATGATTCTCCTGCTCTGACTTATTTAGCTCCTTATAGCGGAATGAGCATCGCCGAGTATTTTCGAGATAAAGGAAAAAAAGTAGTGATTGTCTTAGACGACCTGACCACTCATGCCAAAATTTATAGAGAAATATCACTTTTATTAAAGAGAGCACCGGGAAGAGATTCTTATCCCGGAGAAATTTTTCATATTCAAGCTGCTTTATTGGAAAGGGCCGGAAATACTAAAAGTAAAAAAGGTGAAGAGGTAAGCATCACTGCCCTGCCAGTGGCTGAAACTTTAGAAAACGACCTTTCCGGTTACATCCAAACCAATCTGATGGCAATGACCGACGGCCATATTTTTTTTGATATCAATGAATTCAGAAAAGGCAAGAGGCCGGCAATAAATGCTTTTCTTTCAGTTTCAAGAGTAGGCAATCAAACAAAAACTCCCATAGAAAGAGAATTGTCCGGCTGGGCCAGGAAAAAATTGGTTGAATATAGGCGGCTGTTAGAAATTACCCAATTTGGCGCTGAATTGCCGGCAGAAACTCAAAAAACCATTGAATTTGGCGAAAGACTAGAATTTCTTTTTAATCAAGAGAGTGAAATAATAATTCCCCGAAAACTGCAACTGCTTTTAATCGGACTTTTATTGTCTGATTTCTGGGAAGATAAATCTTTAAGAGGGATGAAAATAGAAATTAATAAGCTCCTGGAAAATTACCAAAAAGGAGTTTTACCAGAATTCAAAGAAGAAATTGAAGAAATAAAAGATTTTCATCATCTTCAATTTTTGATGAAGGAAATAATGCCAGAAATTGAAAAAACAATTTTATAGCAATATGCCTACCCTTAAAGAAATAAAAGAAAACTTAGAAATGATATCAATAATTAAGAATATCGCCAGCACTTATCAGGAAATTGCCAATTTAAGAATGAGACAAATTCGAGAAAAAGTATTAAAGAACCGAGAATCTTTCAGGGAATTACTGAATACTTACCGGAGAATCAAATCAGCCCATCTTTTTTCTTTAAAAAAGGGCTGGATTAGAAAAGAGAAAATTTCTTTCCGCCGGCCAGAAAAAGAAAGAACGGTTGTTTTTCTCTCGGCAAATCAATTTTTTTATGGACCTTTAATTTGGGATATCTGGAAAGAAACTCAAAAATATTTAGAAAAGAATAAAGCAGATTTGGCGGTAGTGGGAAAGACGGGCAAATATCTGGCCGAAGGCAGCGGCTTCGGACATAAAATGTTTTATTTTGAATTAAATGATGTAAAGCCGGAGCAAGCAAGAATCGGAGAAATTCTTGAGTTCATCAAAAATTATAGAAAAATCATTGTTTTTCACGGAAGATATGAAAAAGTCTTATCCCAAAAACCAGTGATGAATGAAATCTCGGGAAAGTTACCTTTTGAAGAAAAGTTTGAAAAAGTTCAGCCCTATCTCTTTGAACCATCACCCAAAGCAGTATTAGAATTTTTTGAGATAGAAATCATTGCCGTCTTGTTTAATCAAACCATTTTAGAACATCAACTGGCCCGATACGCTTCTCGGGTAATGGCTATGTATCAAGCCACTGAAAATGCGAAAAACTTAGGACAAAAATTATCAATAGTTGAAAATAAATTGAGAAGGCAAAAATTAAATAAAAAACAAATTGAGCTTTTCGGTAGCGTCAGATTATGAACCAAAAAGGGCGAATATTATCAATTCTGGGGAATGTAGTGGAAGTAGAATTTTACGATGGTAATCTGTTTTTAGGAGAAATTTTAGTTTTGGCGGACGACCCGGAGGTAAAATTAGAAGTAGTCAGCGCTATAAAAAAGGAAGTTTTTTTGTGTGTTTCTCTAACTAAAAGTGAAAATTTATATCGGGGAGCCAAACTGGAAAAAACCGGCCAAACTTTAGAAATTCCGGTAGGACAAATGCTTTTAGGAAGGTTGGTTAACATTTTTGGCTATCCCATTGATAACCTTTCTCCATTTGAAATTAAAGAAAAAAGGGCCATTTACCAGCATTCCCCTGCTTATCAAGAAACGATATTGGAAAATGAACTAATTGAAACCGGAATAAAAGTAATTGATTTTTTCGCTCCTTTAATGAAAGGCGGGAAATTGGGAATTTTTGGCGGAGCCGGTTTGGGAAAAACAGTTCTTCTTTCAGAATTGATGCATAATGTTGTTTTTCAAGAACGAGGAATTGTAGTTTTTGCCGGAATCGGAGAAAGAATTAGAGAGGGTTACGAGCTCTACGAAACTTTGAAGAAAACTAACGTTTTGCCATCGGCAGTTCTGGTCTTCGGCCAAATGAATGAAACAGCGGCTATTCGGTTCAAAGTGGGGTTCTCAGCTGCTACCATCGCCGAACATTTCAGAGATATTCAGAAAAAAGACACGATTTTTTTTATTGATAATGTCTATCGATTTTTACAGGCCGGCAATGAGCTTTCAACTTTATTGATGAATATCCCTTCGGAAGGAGGTTATCAAACAACCTTAGATAGTGAAATAGGAGCCCTGGAAGAAAGATTGGTTTCAACCGAAAAAGCCTCTATTACCAGCATTCAGGCAGTTTATGTGCCGGCCGATGACATTACCGACCCCGGAGTTCAAGCCCTCATCCCCTATTTTGATTCAATGGTTATTTTTTCTCGCGATGTTTACCAGGAAGGAAGATATCCAGCCATTGATATCTTAGCTTCTTCTTCCTCGGTAACGACTCCGGTCATTCTGGGAGAGAAACATTATCAGATACTTTTAGAGGCAAAAAGAGTTTTAGAAAGATATAAAGAGCTCCAAAGAATTGTCTCCATTGTCGGAGAAGCAGAACTATTGCTGGAAGATAGAATTATTTATCATCGAGCAAGAAAAATTTTGAATTTTATGACCCAGGATTTTTTTGTGGTTACTGAACAGACCGAGAAATCTGGCAAATACGTGGAGAGAGAGAAAACTGTCCGAGGGGTAAGAAAAATTTTAGAAGGGGAATTAGACCGACTGCCTGATGAGGCCCTGCTTGATATCAATGAGTTAAGCGACTTGAAGGAGATTAATCTATGAATTCTAAAAGAAAAGAATTTTTAGAAGTAAATCTATTCTGGCTGCCAATTGTCAAAGAAATTTTTTATCAGGGAAAGGCAGAAGCAATTTCATCTCAAAATAAATTGGGTGAATTTGACATTCTACCCAAACATACCAATTTTATTACCCTTATTTTCAACAGCCTTTCCATTATTACTCCGGATAAAAAAAAAGTCACTTACCAATTTAAGCGAGGAGTGCTGGAAACCACTAAAAACAAAGTTAATATTTTTTTAGGATTATAAAACTATTCTAAAAACTTTTTCACTCTAAGAGCAATCTCATCAAGAGTGAAATGAGCCTTAATTAAATAATCAATTGCTCCCAATTTTAATCCTCTTTCAACTTCTTCTTCCTGGCCAAGATTAGAGAGAATAATTACTGGAATTGACTCTGAATCAGAGTCTCTTTTTATCCTCGATAAGACCTCAAAGCCGTCAATGCCCGGCAAAAGCAAATCCAGTAAAATCAAATCTGGTTTGCTCTCTTTCAGTTTTTGAATTCCCTCTTCTCCGTCAATTGCCTCTTCAACCTCAAAACCTTCTTCAGCCAAGGTCTGATTGAGGAGAAATCTTAAGGTTTTTTCGTCTTCAATCACCAAAATTTTTTTCTTCATATTTTCATATTTATTTTAAAGGCAGATTAAAATAAAAGGTTGTGCCCTTCCCTTCCTCTGATTGAAACCAAATTTTTCCGTTATGGGCTTCAATAATATTTTTGACGATGAAAAGACCGAGACCGTTTCCTTCAGTTTCTATTTTAACAGCATTGGAGCTTCTAAAGAATTTTCCAAAAACATTTTGCTGCTCATTTTTCGGAATGCCGATTCCGGTATCTTCAATTGAAAATTCTATTTCTTTTTCTGTGGCATTCAAAGTAACAGTTATCATACCGCCCGGTAAATTATATCTAACGGAATTATCTAAGAGATTTTGAACCGCCAATTTCATCTTTTCAGTATCAATCCTGATTTTTGGTAATTTCTTATTTGGAACCCGAAATTCAAATTTAATTTGCTTTTTTTTAATTTCCTCCTGATAAGATTCCACCACCGATTGAACAACCTCTCCAAAATCAGAAAGAGTTAATTTATAAAGACGCCTGCCTTCTTCTATCTCGACCACATCTAAAAGGTCATTAATAAGAGCAAGCATCCTTTTATTAGAATCATAAGCCTTCTCAACTATTTCTTTTTGTCCGGCTGTCAATTTTCCTAATTTCTCTTTTGATAATGTTTCCAACGCCCATTTGGTTTCTGAAAGCGGAGTTCTCAACTGGTGAGCAGAAAGAGAAACAAATTCAGTCTTCATTCTTTCAATTGCTTTTTCTCTGGTAATATCGTGGAGAATAACCAGACTGCCAAGTTTTTTTCCTTCTTTCAAAATTTGAAGAGAGGTCACTTCTAAGATTAAATTTTTTCTAACTGCCAATTCCTTTCTAAAAACCTCTTTGATTTCTTTTCCTAAAAGATAAAACAAATTTTTAAGATTGGGGGAATTAAAAAATTCAACAATCGATTTACCTAAAACTTCTGTTTCAATCTCAAAAATTCTTTGGGCTACAGGATTAATTAATGAAAGTTTTCCTTCCTTGTCAAAAACCATTAAACCATCGGTTAAGCTGTCAATAATAGCCAAAAAATCTTTTTCTTCCCCGACATCTTTTTGATTTACCATATTGCTTTTTCGTTATTGTTGAATTTCTGGCGGAGTTTCTTGAATAGGAGGTTGAGAAAGAGCTATTCCCTCTAAGGCCGGCAAACCTTCTTCAATGTTTTCCAAAATTTTCTTTATTTCTTGGTTTTCAGGATTCAGTTGAGCCACTATTTCAAATTCCTGTTTTGCCTTCTCTTTTTCGCCCCTTTGGTCATAAACCAACCCTAACATATATCGAGCGTTAGAATAATCAGCATCTAAATTGACGGCTCTTTTGAATTCTTCTTGAGCTTCCTCTAATTTTTGCGACCTATAATAAAGCAGCCCTAATTGAAAAGCAACTCCTGAATCCTGAGGGGTAATTATTTTTGTCTCTTCTAATTTTGAAATTGCCTGTTCCAATTCTCCTTTTTGGTCATAAACCACCGCTAAAAGGTAATGTGCCGAAGCATAATCAGGCTTTAATTCAATGGCGGCTTTTAAACTATTAAGAGCCAAATCAAGATTTTCTCGGCGGAGTTCATCCTGGCCTTTTTGGGCAAAATCTTGAGCTATTAAAATATGAACCCGTCCTTTTTCTCCGAAACTGAAAGGAGAAGACGGTTCTAATTGACTTGCTTTTTGATAAGAATCCAAAGACAGTTCACCCGCTCCCTCAATTCCAATTAAATTGCGGTAAAAAAACCCTCTGACATTCCAATTAGCCACGTTCATTGGCATCACCTTTATCGCCTGGTTTATAGCCTCAGCTCCGCCAATAATCGCTGGATTAGTCAATCTTCCTTTTTCTTCAGGAGATAAATTGGGGTCTTGAGAAATTACATTGGCTTTTATCAAAAAGAGTTGCGACAGGTCTCTCCAATAAGTGTCTAAAGAGGGATTGAGATTTACTGCTTCCTGAACATGGCTAATGGCTCCGTCAAGATTTCCGACTCGAGAGTCCTCAATTCCTTTTAAATATTTCATCTCAGCAAAATATTTTTGCCCTTGAAGAAAAAACAAGCTCAAACTGAAAATAATAACTGCCACCAAAATTAAGTTGACCGAAACCATTCCCGGCTGAGAAGATAAATTTATTTGTTTTAATTTGGGGGTAAAGAAAAGAATAAATCCGGCCACTAAAAACCAGAAGGTAAAATAAAGGACGAAATTAAAAGCATAAAGAAAGCTAGCGCAAATCAGGCCCAAAACCCCGGCCGCCAGGCCGAGTTTTATCCCGTAAAAATTTTTAACTTCGGTTTTTTCGACTTTTGGCAGCTCTTTAAAAATAAAATAAATTATTAAAAAATAAAGAAAAATCAAAGTTATTCCTCCTAAAATTCCTTTGGTTATAAACCAGTCCATGAAAAACGAACTCCCTTCGGAAAACCTCGTTCCCCAAAATAACGTTTGGTTGAGAAGAGGAGAACGATATTTAGAATAATTAAAAATAAAAGTTCCGGGCCCTGTTCCCAGAATTATATTTTTAATTCCCTGGTCAAAAGTTCCTCTTAAAATATGGGCTTCCGAATTAAAAGCAAGAGAAACTTCAAGAGGCAAAACGGGAAATCCCGGCAAGCGAACGGGAAAAAAATAAAAAAAGATAGAAAGAATTAATCCCACCATCAGCAAAACTGCCCAACTTGCCTTGATTTTCTTTTTTTGGTTTCCAAAACCAAAGATAAATAAAACTAAAATGCCAACCAATAAAACAACCCAGGCAACTCTGAAATTAACCAAAACAACATTAGCAACAAGAATAAAAGAAATTAACCCTAAAATTGCTTTTAAAAAACCTTTTGAATTAAAAGCCAGAATCAAAGATATCGGCAAAAGGGCAGCTCCAAAAAGAGCTAAAGAGTTGGTCGTGCCGATAGTATTAAACGAAAGAATTTTTGCAAAATCAAACTGAAAAAGAAAGATTCTATAAATTTGAAAAAGATTGAGAATTCCAGCAATTGCCCCGGCGGAAAGAAAAAAGAATAAAAAAAGAAGAAATTCGCTTTCTTTTTTAAACGAATTAACAATAAGAAATGTCAAAATCAAAAACAAAAGAAAAGTCAAAAAACTGTCCGTAACATTCAGAGAAGAACCGAAAAAAGACATTCTTGGCGAAAGAGAAAAGAAAGAAGAAAATAATAAAGAAAGAAAGATTAAGAATAGAGATAAGTAAAAAATCTTATTTTCTCTTAAGGTTAAGTTTCCTTCAAATATATTCTTCCCCAACCAACCGATTAAGCTCAAAAGAATTAAAATCAAAGCCAAAAATTGCTTTGGAAAATCTAAAACATTTTGGGTAAAAGGCAGAAAAAAAATAGGAATTAAAAACAAAAGCAGACAAAGAGAAATTTTATTTAATTTATCAAAAAAGAAAATCAGGCTCATCGCTCATCTGTGTTCACAATATATTATTCTTTAATCTTAACGCTACATAAATAAGCTGTCAAGATGTTAGCGGCTGTCAAGATGTTAACGGATTTTAATGCTTTGCAGGATTCCCAGGCCGATAAATGTAGCTATCAAACTTGACCCGCCATAACTTACCAGAGGCAAAGAAATGCCAATGATGGGTAAAATGCCCAGGTTCATACCGATATGGATAAAAATCTGAGAAATTAAAATAATAATTAAACCGATACTAAAAAGGCGAGGGAAATTACTCTCGCTTTTCAGGGCAATTTTGTATATGCGCCAGATTAAAATTAAAAAAAGCAATAATAAAATTGATACGCCAACCAATCCGGTTTCTTCGGCCATGGCAGAAAAAATGAAATCTGTCTGGGGTTCTGGCAAAAATCCGTATTGGGTTTGAGAGCCCTTAAATAAGCCCTGGCCAAAAATTCCTCCCGAACCAATGGCAATTTTGGCCTGATTTTGGCTCCAACCAGCGCCCAGGGAATCAGCCGGCATAACAAAACTAATAATCCTTTCTTTTTGATAATCCCTCATTAAAAAAACCCAGCTCAGAGACAAAACTAAGAGTAAAACAAGAGACAAGATTAAAAAATGGCGCAGCTTTATCCCGGAAACAATTAGTATGCCAAGCCACAAAGCGACTAAAATTACTATTGAGCCAAGGTCCGGTTGAAAAAAGATTAAACTGACTGGCAGAAAAACATAGAGGCCGGAAAGCAGAATATGCTTGACCTGATACATTTCAATGTGCCTCATTGAAAAATATTTTGCCAATAAAATTATCAAAATAATTTTGGTAAATTCTATCGGGTCAATTGAAAGAGGGCCTAATTTATACCACCTCTGCACTCCTCTGATTTCCGGGGCGAAAAAGAAGAGACCTATCAAGCTTAACAAGCAAAATAAATATAAAATTAAAATTAAATAAGTGTTTTCGCGAAAAATTCTCCAATCAAAAAAACAGAAAAAGAACATTAAAAAAATTCCCAGGCCGAAAAAAACAATTTGCTTTTTAAAGCTCAAAAAATCTCCCCGGCCCAAAGAACTGCTGTAAATAAAAAGAAGACCAATGCCAACCAGCAACACAGCGACAACAATTAATAGCCAATCTAACTTTTTAAAATGTAACAATAATTCTCTCATTTTCCAAAAGCTGATGGAGAACGGGTCTCTATCAGCTTATCTTTTGATTAGATTAAGGAATTCTTTTTCACCAATGATTTTTATGCCGAGTTTTTTGGCTTTTTCTAATTTAGTGCCGGGTTCTTTACCAACCACAAGATAAGCGGTCATTTTAGATAAAGATTCGGAAACATTGCCGCCTAATTGCCGAATTCTTTCTTTGGCTTGACCGCGAGTCATTGATTCTAAAACTCCTGTAATAACAAAAGTTTTCCCCTTTAATTTTTGCTTGCCCGCCGCAGCTTTAGATTGGGCGGGACTTTCTATTTTTATTCCGGCGCCAAAAAGCTCTTCTATTAATTTCTGGTTTTTCTTTAATTGAAACCACTGATAAATGCTTTCTGCTATTTTTGGTCCCACCTCGGGAATTTTTTCCAATTCTTCTTTGGTGGCTTTTTGTAATTGAGTAATACTACCAAAGCGTTCTGCCAAATCAATAGCTGTTTCTTCGCCAAGATGACGGATTCCCAAAGCAAAAATAAATCTTGGCAAGGGAATTTTTTTGCTTTTTTGAATTGCCTCTATTAAATTTTTAGCTGATTTTTCGGCAAATCCCCGCAGGAAAGCCTGTGGCTTCCGGCGGGGCAGGCCTGCCAAAGGAAGAAGATCGCCTTCTGCCAAACTGAACAAATCCGCTGCTTCAGATACCAGTCCTGCCTCAGTTAGTTTATCAATAATTCTGGGTCCCAGCCCTTCAATGTTAAAGGCCTTTTTTGAGACAAAATGATAAAGATTTTCTCTTTTTCTGGCCGGACAATCTGGGTTCAGGCACCGCCAGATCACCTCCCCCCGGGGTTTGCTTAGCAAAGATGAGCAACTCGGACAGGCTCTGGGAAAATGAAATTCTTTTTCTTTGCCAGTTCTTAACTCGGGCAAAACTTTGGAAACACTCGGAATAACATCGCCGGCTCTCTCTACAATCACCGTGTCGCCAATTCTTACTCCCAACCTTTTTATTTCATCTTCATTATGCAGAGTAGCCCGGCTAATTTTTACACCGCCAATCTCAACCGGTTCTAAAACAGCCACGGGTGTTAATGTTCCGGTTCTGCCTATTTGAATTTTGATGTCCGATATACGCGTTGTCGCTTGTTGGGGCGAAAATTTAAATGCCCGGGCTCCCCGCGGACTCTTGCCGACAACTCCCAGTTTCTCAAAAAGATGATTGTCATTTACATTTACTACCAGACCATCAATCTGATAGGATAATTTTTCTCTTTTCTGGCTAATTTCTCGCCAATAATTCAGTATGTCAGATAAATTCTTGCAGATTTTACCAGCATCTGTTTTAAATCCTAATAGCGGCAGAATTTGATGCTCTTGAGAATGTCTTGCTTGACCTACATTGGTAACCATGTCATAGGCTAAAAATTTTAAAGGCCGGGAAGCGGCTAATTTGGGATCTAACTGCCGAATAGAACCGGCGGCTAAATTTCTCGGGTTAGCATAGGTTTTTTCTCCTTTT
>Ga0172363_10002052_pt1 | contig 16278 bp, 12 predicted proteins | sample LakKivs2_kivu2a2_FD_114541 | JGI IMG/M metagenome (GOLD analysis project Ga0172363, IMG submission 114541) | Sediment microbial communities from Lake Kivu, Rwanda - Sediment s2_kivu2a2 | ecosystem: Environmental > Aquatic > Freshwater > Lake > Sediment | place: Rwanda: Western Province, Lake... | reverse complement strand
AGATTTCCGCGCGAGCTGAAATTGCCAGTCCGCTTAGAGCGAGTGTGCCGCGAATAGCGAGCGTCAGGGTGACGGAAATCGCAGGACCGGGGTGCCCACCATGCGCCGCATGAGGTAGATTGCGGACCTTGTGAAGCGGGCGAGCGACGACGTTCGCCGTGAGTTTTCGCGTGCACTTTTCGAAGACGGAGCCCAAGCCATGGTGGCTGCCACCTTTCAGTTTCTCGTCGCCGCCGCGGTTATCGTGGTGGCAGGAACGTTTCTGTCGAAGTTCGCCGACGTGATTGCCGAGGAAACGGGGCTGGGGCGACTCCTGATTGGCAGCATCCTGCTCGCCGGCGGCACTTCGCTGCCGGAACTGTCCGTCGACATCAGTGCCGTACGCCAGGGGTTTGTCGACATCGCGGTGGGCGACCTGGTCGGCAGCAGCCTGGCGAACCTTCTGATTCTGGGAATCATCGACCTGCTCCCCGGCTCGCGCGGGCGCGCACTATCGCGGATTTCCGAGGCCCATGCGTTGCCCGCGGCGCTCGGGATCGTGATGACGGCGCTGGCGGCGATGGCGATCGTGACGCACAGCAGCCTGGCGATCTACAACGTCAGCGTGGCGGCCGTCGGGCTGGTGCTGGCGTACGGGTTTGGGATGCGGATGATCTATCGCAACCAGAAGCTCGCCGCGCCGTATCATTCGTCCGATCCGGATACGAAGCGCGAAGTGCACCGGCCGCACCCCCTGCTGAAAGCGATCGTGGGTTTTGGAATGGCCGCGGCGGTGATCGTGATGGCGGCGCCCTTTGTCGCGGATGCGGCTGGCGAACTGGCCGAGCTCAGCGGGCTGGGCGGCTCGTTCATTGGCACCACGCTGGTGGCGATGTCCACTTCGCTGCCGGAACTAGTGGCCTCGCTGGCGGCTCTGCGGATGGGCGCGGCGGACCTGGCGCTTGGCAACGTGCTCGGCAGCAACGTGTTCAACATGGTGCTCCTCCTGCCGCTGGACATCGTCTATACGGGATCGCTGTTCGAAGCGGTATCGGCAACGCACGCGATCACCGCGATGTGCGTGATCGTGGTCACCGGGATCGTCGTGATGGGGCAGCTCTATCAGGCCGACCGCCGCGTCAGGCTGGTGGAGCCCGATGGCTGGTTGATCATCGCGCTGGTGATTGGTTCTTTGGTGCTGATCTACTATCATCGCGACCCGGCGTCCGCCGGTCACGGCTGCGCGCCGGAGCTTGTGCAACTTCGCGCGCGGGGGTAAGGTAAGCGCGCCGGCCCTAACGACCGCCCGGGCGGGCTTTGTCGGGCAAAGCCTCGATTCCGACGCTTGGCGACAATCAGCCGTGGCGGACGCGGACGGAAACGCGCATGGCTCAACCGCTTTTGGAAGTTCTGGATCTTCGCAAACGCTACGGCCGCAATACGGCCCTGGATGGCGTTAGCTTCCAGGTCTTCGAAGGCGAGCTGTTTGGCCTGCTCGGTCCCAATGGCGCCGGTAAGACGACGCTGCTCTCGATCGTCTCTTGCCTGCTCGAACCCACCAGTGGCGAAGCCAAGATCCTCGGCCGCAAGGCCTCGACCAGCGACCGCGGGCTGCGCCGTGAGATCGGCATCGTGCCGCAAGAGTCGGCAATCTATGGAGAGCTCTCGGCCCGGGAAAACCTGCGCTTCTTTGGCAGCCTGTACGGCATCCGCGGACCGAAGCTTGAACAGCGTGTGGACTATGTGCTGGAAGCGATTGGCCTGGCCGATCGGGCGAGTGAACGCGTCGAGGGCTTCAGCGGCGGGATGAAACGGCGGCTGAATCTGGGCGCCGCGATCGTGCACGAGCCCAAGCTGCTACTGTTGGATGAGCCGACGACCGGCGTCGACCCGCAGTCGCGGAATCATATTTTCGAAGAGGTTCGCCGGCTGGCGGCCAGCGGCGTCACGATCGTGTACACGACCCATTACATCGAAGAGGTCGAAACGCTGTGCTCGCGCGTGGGGATCATTGACCACGGCAAACTGATCGCCTGCGACGATCTGGCGACGATGCTGCAGACGATCGAAGGCGTGATTCGCTTCCGCGTGGGCGAATCGACGCCGGCCTTCGAACAACGATTGCGGCAGATTCCCGGCACGCAGCTTAACGGGCACGCCGGTCCGGCCATCGAACTGGAATGCCACGACGTGAAGACCGCGCTGATGCAGTTAATCCGGGTGTTGAACGAGCTGAAGGTGGAATTGTTGAGCCTCGAGACGATCGAACCCAACCTGGAACGCGTGTTCCTGCATCTCACCGGGCACGCGCTCCGCGATTAGGACTAACTGGCGACTAGGAACCCTGTCATGCTCATCTGGACGCTGGCCAAGAAAGACTTGCGGCTGCTGCTGCGCGATCCGCGGGCGATGGTCGTGCTGCTGGCGATGCCGCTGATTTTCATCCTGGTGCTGGGCATGTCGCTGGGCGAAGGCTTCGGGCAGAAGCCGGACGACCGGCTGCGGATTTCAATTGTCGATCTGGACAAGCCGTTTTACGACGAAGTGACCAAGAAGGACATCACCTGGTCAAAGACGGTGATGCAAGATCTAGCCCAGACGGCCGGCATTCGCGTGGAAGTGATTCCCTCGCTGGCCGAGGCCGAAGAACTGGTGAGCAGCAGCCAGCGGGCGGCGGTGCTGGTGTTTGGACCGAAATTCAGCGAGCAAGTGACGCTGAGCTCGTTTTTGAAAGGAGGCGTCAATCCGCTGTTTCGCGACGGCGTGGACATCAACGCCCTCGACGCGCGAATGCTGGTCGATCAAACGCAGCTCACGGCCGCCTCAATCATTGAGCAGGTGGGCCAGGTGACGCTACTGCGGACGGTGCTCCCCTGGATGATCGGTCGGGCGTTCGAGCGCATCGGCCAGCAGATGGGAAAGTTTGTGGGGAACGCCCTGCAGAGCATGTTTCCGAACTATGACCTGACCGGCACGACCTGGCAGGCGCTCACGCGGGCCGAAGCGCGCACCGACCAGCGGGCGGATATCTCGGTGTATGGTTCGGCGAAAGGGACCGGCATCATCGGCCGCGGCGCGCAGCGATATCAGACGCTGGTCCCCTCGTATACCGTGATGTTTGCTTACTTCCTGGTGCTGACGGTCGGCTGGCTATTCGTGGCCGAACGCCGCCAGGGAACGCTCAAGCGATTGCGGGCCGCGCCGCTTTCGCGCAGCGAGATCCTGCTCGGCAAATTGCTGCCGTGCTTTTTGCTGTCGCTGGCGCAGGGCATCTTTCTGCTGGTGGCCGGCAAGCTCGTGTTCGGCATGAGCTGGGGCGATCATCCGCTGTGGCTGCTGCTGGTGGTGTTTACGACGTCACTTTCAGCGATGGGGCTGGCGCTGCTCGTGGCCTCGGTCGCGAAGAGCGAAGCCCAGGTGGCCATCTATGGCACGCTGCTGGTGCTGGTGCTCGCCGGAATCAGTGGCTGCTTGATGGGCGATCGCGATCTGATGCCCGAGAACATGAAGCAGTTCAGCCTGATCACGCCGCAGGCCTGGGCGCTCGTGGCCTACAAGCAATTGCTGGCGAACACGGGGCCGGCGAATTTGACGCTTGTGGCCCAGTCGTGCGTTGCGCTGACGGCGTTCGGCCTGGGATTTCTGGGCCTGGCGTGGATCTTCCTGCGGCTTGATACGCAGACGTGATGCTGCTCAGACCAGTCGATCGCGGAAGTAAACCGCCAACGTTGTTCCAAACGCGATCAGCATCACGACGGTCCAGCCCCACACCCAGGCAAGCGGAAGCTGCGTGGCCCGCGCGCGATGCAACTGCATGCTGAACATCTTCGAGAAGCAGTACATCAACGAGAGCACGGCGAGCGCCGCGGCCGGCGGTGCGGGTAGCCAGGGAATGACCACCGCGGCGGCGAGCAGAATCAGGGCCCCGGCGAACATCGTCACGGCCAGGTGTCCGAGATAGTCGAGTCCGCGCATGCCGCCAAGCAGCGCGAAGCCGGTAAGCGTCATAATCGTCCAGCCGCTGAGCGTGGCGACCGTCGCCAGGCTGGCGTTGGCCGCAGCCGTTCCCAACTCGCAACCCACGAACACGGCCGCGCCCCAGGCCGCCACGACGAGTGAACTGAGCAAGACGAGCGGCGCGATCAGCGACAGCCGCCGGCCAATCGTCACCTGCGGTTCGCAGTCGCAGATGATCTGATGCTTCGGCGGGCTGATGATACGCCGGTTGTAGGAGATGGCCTTGTAACCAAAGCTCAAAATATGTCGCAGCACGGGCAGCGAAAGCAGCTTCGTTGCGAGACCACAGCCGGGCGTTTCGCCGATGATCCACAGCAGTCCTGCGGTGCCGACGCGGGTTTCGCGCGAGTTGGGATCGATCACCACGAGCTGGTTGCGAATGCCAGCGTCACGCGCGAGTTCCGCATCGAGCGAATCGAGATCGTGGTTGGCCCGCGTCTGTTCGGGCCGCACGAGCCCCCAGTTGACGAGCGCTCCGACTGATGCGATGCACATCGGGCAATCGCCGTCGTAAGCGAGGAACTTTTCTGCGGTGCGAATGTCGGTAGTCATGGCCGCCCGCTTTTCGTGCAGGGCATTCTGTGTGTCGTGGGTTCGATCTCCGTTATTCCAACCGCAAGTGCCGCGGGGGTGTCACGTGGAATGCTCACCCGCCGCGTAATGCCCCAACTAGCGGTCGTTTCGCCCGCACCATTCTACGTCTTCGCGATAACCGGCAAAGATGGATTGCGACCGCCCGTGCTTTGCATCCGCAATCGACTATCGCCGGGCGGTGGCCGGTGTGGCCGAGATCCGCACGATCAGCTCTTCGAGCACGAGCCGGCTGCGGGCCGGGCTGCTACTGGATCCTTTCAGGGCCAGATCGGCTGCGAGCAGCCATCGATAGAGCTGCGCGGCGCGGGGGCGACCGAGGCGGCGAAGCTGCCCCTCGACCTTGCCAAGCAGGAACGGCTTTACGCCCGCACGCTCGAGCGCGTAGCGGAGGTTAGTAGTTTTGCGGGCGGCTTCCATCTCGGCAATGATTCGCACGGCAGCGGCCAGCCGGCGGAGGTTTGCGCCGATCTGGGCGAGGATGGCGATCGGCACTTCGCCGCTGAGCAGCAGATGATCGAGCTGCATGAGCGCGGTCGTGGTGTTGCCCTCGAGCGCGGCATCGAGCATGTCCCAGGCACTTTTGGCCCGCCAGCCGCCGACGGCCTCGTCGACGAGCTTGACGTCGATGGTGCCCCCCTGCCCCGCGATGGCCGCCAGCTTGGCCAGTTCCTGATCGTATAGGCCAAGTTCGCTTTCAACCGTTTCGGCCAGACGCTCGGCAGCGGCTGGTTCCAGCGTCGCGCCGTGCTCTTTCTGCGTGCGGGCGATGAGCCACTTTTGCAGCTTGGCCGGCGGCGGGAAGCGGCATTCGATCTGCAGGCCCGACTCGGCGACGAGCTTGTAGAGCTTCGTGTTCGAGGCCCATTGCTTCACGTCGAGCACCAGCACGCTGCCGGTGCGCGGCTGCTTGACGTAGTCCTCTAAATCCTGGCGGTTGTTGCTGACGAACGGATCGGCCTCGTCGACGATGACCAGGTGCCGGCCGCCACCGAAGAGGTTTCGCGTGGCGAGCGCGTCTCGCAGGTCGCGCAGTTCAAGCTCGCGGCCGTCGAACACTCGGGTGGAAAACTCGGCGTCCTCGCCTTCAAGGACGACTTGCTTGAGTTCCCCGAGCACGAGTCGCTTGAGAAAAGAATCATCGCCAAAGAGCACGCACACGGCAGCCGGCGGATGCTTGCCGGGGTGTGCGAGAAAGTCGAGGGCGTCGAGCGCCTTGGAGGAGGTTTTGTCCGACGATTTGGCCATGTGCGTCAATGTAGCTTGCACGGGGTGCTTCCGGCAGGCTGCCAAGCGTGTTGGTTTTCATAACCCGACGACGTGAGCGAGGTCTTCGCGCGGGTTCGCCTCGCTCACGCCGTCGGGTTATGTAAGAGCCCTGGGAAAAACCTCCAGCAAGGAAGCCACCCAAACCCCGCAGTCCCGCTCAGCAGCCCCAATCGACCTATCGTTCAAACCCGTGGCGAGCTAGAATCGACAAAGGCCCGCGATGCGCGCGGCCAACAGGCGCAATTAGTTACCAGGACATGAGTTAGCGATGCTGAGTTACTGGACCGCGGGAGAATCGCACGGCAAAGCGCTGATTGCGCTCGTCGACGGATTCCCGGCCGGCGTACCGATTGAAACCGACTCGATCGACCGCGAACTGCGACGTCGACAGGGAGGCTATGGCCGCGGCGGACGGCAACGGATTGAAACCGACAAGGTCGACATCAAAACTGGCATCTGGCATGGCACCTCGCTGGGCAGCCCGATCGCGCTCGAGGTCGTGAATAAGGACTACAAGCTGGAGCGGCTCGACGATTTGCCGCGACCGCGCCCCGGTCACGGGGATCTGACCGGAGCGATCAAGTATCTGGGCTCGATTCGCGGAGTGCTCGAACGGGCCAGCGCTCGCGAAACGACGGTCCGCGTGGCGGCCGGCGCGCTTGCCAAACAGCTACTCAAGCCGTTTGGCATCACGGCGTTTGGTTATGTCGTGGAGTTGGGCGGCGTGCGGATTGATCCTCAGCCAGGCACGCTGGCAGAGCATGAGAAGCTGCGCGAGGCGAGCGAAGTGTATAGCCTCGACCCCGCGAAAGACGATGAGATCAAACAGCTCATTGATGCGACCGGCAAGCAAGGCGACACGCTGGGCGGAATCCTCGAGGTGCGCGTCGAAGGCCTGCCGTTCGGTTTGGGAACGCACGCCCAGTGGGACCGCAAGCTGGATGGACGGCTCGCGCAGGCCGTGATGGCGGTGCAGGCGATCAAGGGCGTGGAGATCGGTCTCGGTTTCGAAGCGGCCCGCAGGCCCGGCTCGCAGGTGCACGATCCGATTCACTACGACGCCGCGCAGAAAACTTCGGCAAACCTCGGCTATGTGCGGCCTTCGAACAACGCCGGTGGACTCGAAGCGGGCATGACCAACGGTCAGCCGCTGGTAATCCGGGCGGCCAAGAAACCGATCAGCACGCTGCGCAAGCCGCTGGACTCGATCAACCTGACGACGAAGGAGCCTGAGCAGGCCAGCTACGAGCGAAGCGACGTATGTGCGGTGAGTGCGGCAAGCGTGATCCTGGAGAACGTCGTGGCTTTTGAAGTCGCTGCGGCGCTGATCGACAAGTTTGGCGGCGACAGCCTGGAAGAGATGCAGGCCCGCTGGAAGCTGTTTTTTCAGATGGCACAAGAAAGATAGGATTTCGTTCGGCGAAGCTTTCAACGTTTAGCCCGGAGGCATCGCCGACGGCGTGGCAGTCGAGTTGAGATAGGATTTACTCCGACGAGTCCGACAGCAAGGTGAAATCAGGGAAGAGCACTGCTGGACAAGCCAGCAGTGGCACACGGCGCTAGCTATCTAACAACCCGAGCCTCGTGGGAACAAGGATGTTCTCGCTGCACGAAATCACGAAGATCAGGCTCTGCCGAGCGGGCTTTCTCGCGCTGTGTGTTGGCCCCTTCTGCGCGATCGTGCTATGGTGCGGCATCGTGCGGCTCGACTGGTATCGAGCTTCGCATGAGCGGGCAATTGCTGACGCGCTCGGCTGGAAGGCGGAACTTGCCAGCGTCGAACTGCCGCGGCCGGGACTGCTGCTGTACCGCGATCTGAAGCTTGCCGACCCGCACAACGGCCAGTTGCTCGCCGAGCTGCCGTATCTGGAGATCGACACGCGCGGCGAGACTCCGTTGGTGCGGCTCCCCTTCCCTGCGATGGTGAACGGCGCGCGGCTGGACGCGTTCTGGCACGTGTGCCGCGAGATATCCCGGAAAGCATCGACGGCCGGACGCTTCGAGTTTGAAGCCCAGAACCTCTCGCTGCATCTGGCCCACGGTGACGAAACACTGACGGCTATCGCGGGGCATTTCGACGGCGACGAAGCGCAATCGACCGCCCTGCTATCCTTCGCACGGGCCATCGCCGGCGCGGCGCCGGCCGAGCCAAGCACCCTGGTGATCACGCGCCGCACGCACGCCGGACTGCCGCAATACGCGGTGGAACTGTCCACGGGGCCGACTCCGCTGCCGGCCGAACTCGTGGCCGCAATCTGGCCGAACGTCAGCCAGCTCGGACGCAAGTGCGAGTTCGAGGGGCGTGCGCTCGCGATCGAAGAAAGCGGCACGTGGCGCGTCGAACTGCAAGGGAACCTGACCGATATCGAGCTCGACAACGTGATGGGGTCGTTCCGGCACAAGCTGACAGGACTGGCGCACGTGCAGATTGATCGCGTGACGACCGTGGGCGGGCGGATCGAATCGGCGAGCGGCAGTCTTTACGCGGGGCCCGGCGTGATCAGCCGGTCGCTGGTGCAATCGGCTGAAACGAACTTGCACGTGCGACAGACCGACGAGGCCGTGCGAAGTGGCGGCAACCTGCTCGAATATCAACTCCTCTGCGCCAACTTCGACGTGGGTCAGCAGGGGATCGCGATCCGCGGCGTGGTGCCTGAAACGCAAGGCGGGTTGCTCGTCAGTAAGCAGCGAATCCTGGTGTTGGAGCCGCCGGCGATTCGCCAGCCGGTGGTCGACCTGGTGCGGACGCTGGTGCCGCAAAGCGACGTCCAGGTGCCGGCTACGAAGGAAACGGTCGCCCTGACGAGCTGGCTGCCGGTGCCCTCGATCACGCCCGAGCCGGGTCATGAAGAGCCGCTGATCACGGGGCAGATTCTGAACATCACACCGCGGCCGCTGCGGCAGGTGCAACAGCCGACGGGGAATGGTTATCGGCGGTGAGTAACACGGGCGGCCATGCCAACTGTCAGGGTGCCTCTGGCACAGGCGGGATCAGGCCGGGCGTGACTTGAAGTGGAGATTCCTGCTTCGAGTAACGCGCGGCCTGAACCCTCGTTTTGCAAGCAACACCGACAACAAGTTGTCGCTGCCACCCTTTTCGTTCCAACTCAACTCACACCGAGTGGCCGGCGCGGCTGCTCCACCAACTGTTTTTGGGGAGCATGGCCAGCGAGATGATCGCCAGCTGGCTGACGATGAACAGACCCAGCGCCATCAGGACGCCGTCGGTGAAGCCGTAGGAGTGGAGGCCGACGCCCAGTTCGTTGACGCCGAACCAGCTCCAGGCGGTGACAATGTTGCCCGCCACGGCGAGGGCCGCGAGTCCGCGTTCCTTGACGATGGCCCCCCAGCGAGCGTGCAGGACGAGCGCGTTCCAGAGGACGATGATCAGAGCGCCGTTCTCCTTGGGATCCCAACCCCAGAAGCGGCCCCAGGAGTCGTCGGCCCAGAGCCCGCCGAGCACGGTGCCCACGAAGCTGAAGAACATCGCGAAGCAGACGGTGCCGTAGATCATGCGCGAGGTGTCTTTGGCCACGTCGGCCGAAAGGCTGGGCGTGAGCACGCCGCGCAGGATGTACACGATGCCGAGCAATCCGGCGATGAAGGTGGTCGCGTAGCCGAGCGTGATGCACACCACGTGCGTGGCAAGCCAGAACTGTGTATCGAGCACGGCTTGCAGCACGCCGAGCGTATCGCTGCCATCGTCGAGGCCGAAGATCGCGATCGCGAGTCCCAGGAACCCGGCCACAGCGCCGATGACGTTGCCAATGCCGAGCCGGTAGATGCATTCGAGAATGAGGCCCAGCACGACGCATCCCCAGCCGATGAACACGGCCGACGAGTACAGGTTCGTCACTGGCGGTCGGCCTGAAATGTAAATCCGGTCGACGAGTCCGAACGTGTGGAAGCCGAGTGCGAGGATGATCATCCAGAAGGCGGCGCGACTGAGCGGCTTGGACCAGCCCAACCAACTGAGAGCGACGAGCACGAAGGCCAGCAGGTACAAGATCCACGCCCAGAACAGCGGCGCGAACGCGTTGTAGAACGCCTCGGCGTTGATTCTTCGATCGTTGTATTCACCTGGCGCCTTCTCGGCGAGCCAGGTTTGGTACTTGGCCACTTCGCTATTGAAAGCTTCGATGTCCCCCTTGCTGTAGGCAATCAGAATCCCGGCCAGCAACTCGGTGGCCTTGTTCGTTTCCTTTTGGGTGAAGCGATCCTTGATGACGTCGAAGGCGCCGGCCGCGAAGCTCTGCCACTGCTCGTCCTTCTCGCGCGGCGGCACCACGAGCGGAACCTGCAAGCGCGAAAGCATTTGCAAGCGCTGTGAGGCGGCGGTGAGGTCCTCCTTCAAGTGATCTTCGCGAAGCTGCGGAAAGTCGAAAGAGAAGCCGATGAGCTGCACCATGCGCATCTTCTTCGCCAGCTCCAGCAGCTTCTGCTGATACATCGTCAGCTTCTTGGGATCCTTTTCAGAAACCTCTTCGGCCTGCTGAACCTGACGCGTGAACTCCTCGAACTTGGTTTCGATCTCGGCGTTTGAGAAGCGGAACCCCTCGCGCCGCTCGAGTCCCAGCGTGTCCAGCACTTCGAGGCTGTAGATCTGCACGACCTTGTGCTCGTGGGCGTCGGCCGGCCTGGCGATCGTATCGAGCAGCCAGCGGACGGCCGGCTGCGTCTTGCCGTCCTTGTCCTTGAACGTCTCCTTGCCCGAGAGATTCTTCAGCGTGCTGCGGGCGAGCGAATCAATCGGCTTGATGCGGCCATCGGCGACGACCGGCAACCGCCCGAACTCGTCGAGCTTCATTTGCGTGGTGGGCAGCGGCCGCGGCCACGCCATGGCGACGACGCACACGCCGATCAAGGCAACCAAAGCGATCGGCCCATACTGTGCGGCCGCGCTGGTCGTCGCGACCACCGCTCGCCGTCCGCGACTGGTGGGCGCCACGAGCACCTCGTCGCGGCGGCGCATGAACCGTGACAATGTGATGCCGAACTGAGCGATCATCCCGGTGCCAACCAGCATGCAGGCCACATACGGAATCATCCAGCCCGTGTTGCTGACGATCGAGAACACGGTGAACTCGCGGCCGCTGGTGTCCATGCCGTAGTCCGACTGATAGAACGTCTCGCCGCCGTAGCGCAGCGGATTGTTCATCCAGATGTGGACGTCGGTGTCCACGTTGCGCGAAGGATCGACCAGGCGGATGTCGGAGGAATAGTTCTTGGGCTTATTCGTGCCGAGGTACATGTCCGCCCGCACGTCGTCGAGCTTCACGTTGTACGGCTTGTACTCGCGCTGAAAGCGGAGGGCGATCTCGTAGTTTTTGCCGTCATACGAAACCGGCTGATCGTTCAGCCCCACACTGACCAGCCAGGTGCCGATCTTGTCCTTGGTGCCCTTCTTCAGCAGCGTCACGTAGGCGGAAGTGATGTCGACTTGCCCGCCAACATCCGTACCAGCGCCGGCCGCCACGTCGACGGCGATATTTCGGGAGCCGAAGCCGGCGGTCGCGGGATTCGGTTCGCCAGGTTTCGCGGGCTCGAACTTGGCGTTCTGAATGAACTTGTCGATCTGAAGATCGAACGGCAACTGCTCGTCGCGAATGTCCTTCATTTCCTCGAGCATCCATTGAGGCACGACGACGACCTGGTTGGTGTCGGCCGCGGAAGTGTCCGTCACGGCCAGTTCGATGCTGCGGACGTCCGAGGCGTGATTGACCGTTTCGCCTTCGCTGATCCGCATCTGCTGCTCGACGTGCATGGTGTGCACGACCAGCTCGTTGGCCATGACGAGCATGATTCCGCCGTGCAGGAGCACGATGCCGCCGCGCTTGCGGAAGACCATGATGCAGCCGGCCAGGAGCACGGCCGCGGCAAACCCACCTTCGATGAGCTGCCACATGATTCGCATCGACGAGTCGCCCAGCGAAGCCCGCTCACCGGCCAGGAACAGATAGAACAAGAGTCCGCCGACGATCACTTCGCAGCTCACGAGCAGCCAGCGTTCGATCTTGCGCGAGCTGTCAAGCTGCCAGGCCAGGTACGCGCCGGCGCCCCACAATAGCACGAGGGTCCACTTCATTACGGTCCACAGCGTGTTGTAGGAAACTGGCGCCGTGTGCTCGATCGTTTCGCGAGTCGAGCCGGTGACTACGACCATCCAGGTAAGCAGACACCCCAGCGCGATCACACCGAGACCGGCCCAAAGGCGCGTGCCACGAGCCTGCACCTTGAAGCGCAGGGCGTGCGCGGCGATCAGGTTCACGAACATGAGCGCGCCGATCGTGAATCCGCCGGGGAAGTAGAACCCGCCGGGCACTTCCCAGCGTTTGCCGGTGAAGGCGGGCGGGAAGAAGATCTGAAAGTCGATCCAGGCCACGTACGTGCGGAAGTAGAGCTTCACGACTTCCCAGATGTCTTTATCGACCTGGGCGAGTGTGCCGGCAAAGACCAGGAAGATCGCGGCCACGAACAGCACGACCGTCAGCCGGAGCGAAGCCAGCGGCATCAGCCAGCGGAGCAGCGGCGCCTCGCTGGCCACCTTGCGCACGCGGCGCGCGGCACGCTGTTCGTCGACGTCGCGAATCGTCAGCGATTCTTGTTCGGGGGCATCAGTTGCCATTCGGAGCTCCAGACGCAAAAGGTGGTTGCATGCCGCCCGCCGCCGCATGGCCGGCCAGGTTCACGAGCGTCGAGGGGGTGCCGGCAACGTCAACGGTCTTGGTTTCGGAGGAGAGTGCGTCGGCAGTGATGTTCGGTAGCTGAAGCTGGCCGCGCCAACGATTGACGTTCTGCAGCACGTAGTTGACGTTGTCTGCTCCGGAGTTCGGCAGGCCCGAGACGGTCAGTTCCAGTGGTTTCCCATCGCCGGGAAGTACCAGCGTGGCAAACCGGAAAGCATTGCCCGGCTGCTGCTGCCAACCTTCGGGCAGCGTCCAGGTAGGCTGACCATCGGCAAACTTGACGGTCTTGAGAAAGTCATTGAACGCCGGTTCGACGGCGGTGACGGCGGCCTCGGGACCGGTGAGTTTGAAGAACCAGCCCTGCGGCGTCGTAGGCACGATTAAGGCCAGCGTGCGATCGGTCGGTTCGCCGGTGGGCGGCGGAACATCCTGGCCGGGCAGTATCTTGGGCAGTCCCTGGTCGTGCGGATTGGGCATCGCCGGCAGGGGCTCGGGCTTTTTGACGGTGTAGCTGGTGATCGGCGGCTTGTCGCTGCAGCCGAGCACGGCCAGAGCGGCGATCGCCACGAGAGTCACTTGGCGGAGGAAAACCATCAGCGCTAATTTATCTCGTTGGAGTGTGGCCGCCGGGTTGTGACCCGAGGCGCGGAAAATCGTTCGTCAGCCTAAGGCGGCGAGAGGAAAGCAAAGCGGATGGCAGGCAGCGAGCACGCGGGGGGTGGGATTCAACGTAAACAGTGTGCCTCGGGCAGGTTAAGAGGCACGGCTCGGATCGCCTGGGAGGCCGCCAACTTTCCTCACTTGATTATAGCCGCCAGGCGGAGAAAAAGTACAACCGAGCGGGAGCCGTCTGTACCGCTTGCTCGTCCATGTTCGACTGGGCAGGCCGAACAGGCTATTTACGCCGAAGGCGTGCAACATGTCAGCCCCGGGCATCGCCGGCATCGCCCGGGGTAGAGCGCCCCGCCAAAATTGCAGTTTGCCCTGTAGGGGCACAACCTCTCAGGCCGAATCGTGCGTGGCTAGAGGGACTGGATTGGAACGATTCCCCCGGGCGATGCCCGGGGCTGGCATGTTGCCGGCCTACGGCCGAGAAGACATGAAAGGCAGAATCCTGCGGCGGGCCACCCTCGCTCAAGCGTGCGTCGGGCTATCAAAAAACGAACCGGGCGCGATTCTAATGCCCCTTGAGCTCGACGTGCGAGAGCGGCTCGTAGGTGGGACCGTTGCGGTTGAGCTCGCTGGAAAAGACGACCACCTCGTCGATCATCGTGATGCCGCCGTCGAATTCGGCGTGCTGCTGGATCAAGGCGCCCAACGCCTCGATCCCCTCGGGGCTTTGCCGCACGCGGCCGATCGTCAGGTGCGGACGGAACCGGCGGTTCTCGGGCCGGTAGCCGAGCTTCGAGAGTTCGAACTCGATGGCGTCGTGGAGTTCGATCATCGCCTCGCCCCCTTCGTCCACCCCCAGCCACACAGTGCGCGGGCGCGTGATGTCGGGGAAAGCTCCCACGCCCCAGACGCCGAGGTCGAAGGCGGCCAAGGGTTCCGCCGCGCGGCGCACCGCTTCGCAAACGGCGGGCGTGTCGACGATGTCGACCTCGCCCAGAAACTTGAGCGTCCAGTGGAGGTTTTCAGGCTCGACCCATTTCACTTTGGCCGGCGTGGTGTCGAGGGCCGCGATCACGCGGCGGGCGCGGTCGCGCACTTCGAGCGGGATTTCGACGGCGACAAAGGTGCGAAGGGTTTCGGACATGGTGCAACTTAATTGTACGCGAGCGACGGGCGAGGCGAATGAAACGGGAAATTGGGGGTGGCACCGACTATTTGTCGGTGTTGCGGAGCAACAAGAGGGATCAGGTTAACCGTCAAACGACAATAGGCCCTTCCCTCAACTCACGTTCTGCGCGATCCCTCTTGTGCCGGAGGCACCCTGACAACTGTCAGGGCCACCCAGTGAACGAACTCCGCTCACGCGTCGGGTTACGAAGAGCTAGAACGACAACATCCGGCGGTAGTCTTTCATCCGGGATTCGAGTTCGGGGCGGCCAATCGTCTTCATCCGTTCGAGGCTGAAGTCCTCGACGTTGTAGCTGGCCACGATGGTGCCGTAGGCCAGGGCTTCCTTGAGCGTTTGCGGCGTGGCTTCCTGCTTCGATGCGAGGTAGCCCATCATGCCGCCCGCGAAACTGTCGCCCGCCCCGGTCGGATCGATGACGTCGGGCGTGGGATAGGCGGGCATGACGTAGGTTTCGTCCTTGCTAAAGAACATCGCGCCGTGTTCGCCTTTCTTGATCACGACGAACTTGGGGCCCATCTCGCGGACTTTGTGACCCGCGCGGACGAGGTTCTCATCGCCGGTGAGGAGCTTGGCCTCGGAGTCGTTGAGCACGAGGCCGTCGAGCCGCTTCATGAGGGCCTTGAGCTCGTCGTTCTGGATGTTGATCCAGAGATCCATCGTGTCGGCCACGACCAGCTTGGCGTTGGGAAGCTGCTCGAGCACGTGCATTTGCAGCGTGGGCGTGCCGTTGGCCAGGAACAGAAACTCGCAATTCTGGTAGCTGGCGGGGATCTGCGGGTCGAACTTCTCGAAGACGTTGAGGTGAATTTCGAGCGTCTCGCGGTCGTTCATGTTCGGCTGGTACTTGCCGCGCCAGCGAAACGTCTTCGCCCCGGGGACAACCTGCAGGCCGGAGACATCGATCTTCTGTTTTCTGAGCAGTTCGGTGTGCTCGCTGGGCCAATCTTCGCCCACGACGCCGACGAGCCTGACGTCGGTGAAGTAGCTGGCGGCGTAAGAGAAGAACACGGCGGAGCCGCCGAGCACGTTGTCGCGCTTGTCGGTGGGGGTTTCCACACTATCCAAAGCCACGCTGCCAACAACCAAGAGCGACATAACGGTGAGATCTCCGAAAGGCAGTAAGAGCCAAAGCCGAGGGTGTGCAAAGCGGCTCATTATCGACGGGAGGGTGAATTGCCGCAACCGGGCCGACGACCACGACCTGATTCACCGGCATCTCGCGAAATTGGTACGATTCTTGTAGAGGGGTCTGTAAGCCATTAGGGTTCCGTTCCGAGAACGCGAGGCGGGCAATGTCAGACTCAAAGTCGTCTTCCGGCAAAGTGCGGCAGCGCATCCCGCTACCTCCGGTCCTGCTCACTACGGTGCCCCTTGTCACGACGCCGTTGGCGGTGGTGCTGGCTCTCACCGTGTTCCCGGCGACTAAACTCGTCATCTTTCTGGCGGCTTTGGTCGGCCTCATCGGACCGCTGATCTGGCTCGCCAGTCGCACCCGGGCCTGACGTTAATGCGGTAGCCCCAGTATTTCCGTGCCCTTTCCGCCCATCTAGTGCGTGCACCGCGCGCGCCGCTCTGGCACGCCGCACATCGCTGGTTAACGTCTGCGCCTTGCAAGTTGCGGACTTACAACACGGGTATACAAATTGCAACATGCCGCAACCCATTCACGCGCGCCGGCTGCCCGACCGGACACTTGCCAGGACTGCAAACGAATCGGGCGCAAAACACCCGCCCTCCCAGCGGAGGGCAAACGGAGGTTCGACCGATGGGCATGCGGTTTCTCTGGTTGGCAGGATTGGCGTTCGCCTTAATCCGGGATTTCCCAGATGGAACAGTAGGGAAACGTTCCCGACACAGTTTGGTCAGTAGTCTAACCGCTGCCCCCCCTCCCCGTGTCTAGCGCGTCGCGATTTTTTGACATTTTTTTCCCGTATT
>Ga0172363_10002051_pt1 | contig 16286 bp, 18 predicted proteins | sample LakKivs2_kivu2a2_FD_114541 | JGI IMG/M metagenome (GOLD analysis project Ga0172363, IMG submission 114541) | Sediment microbial communities from Lake Kivu, Rwanda - Sediment s2_kivu2a2 | ecosystem: Environmental > Aquatic > Freshwater > Lake > Sediment | place: Rwanda: Western Province, Lake... | reverse complement strand
GTTTATAAGACCGATTGCTCCAACGCCGCGTACCTCCTGGCATATTCGAACACATCGGCCACAGAGAATACATTTATCTAGATCACGGATGAACAAAGGATCATCTGAATAAACAGGGAGGTTTCTTTGTTTTGGCGTATAATTTTTAAGAATCTCATTTACCCCAACATAATCTACTACTTTTTTAAGATCAGAAGAAGGAGGAATATCTTTTGGATAATTAGATAGAATAAGCCAGATAAGATTCTTCCTTAGTTTTTGAAGTTCCTGAGTATCTGTTTTAACAATCATTCCCTCAGATATTTTTGTAGTACATGATGTTGGAAATCCTCTCATTTTTTCGATTTCAACAACACAAAGCCGGCATGCAGCAAGAGGTTTTAGGTTTGGATGATAGCAAATATTTGGAATATAGATTCCATTTTCTACTGCTGCCTCAAGAACAGTCTGATTTTCTTTTGCCTGAATGGTTTTACCATTTATTGTTAATTTAATCATTTTATCGCCATGAATTTACATGCACTTATACAGGATTTACATTTGATGCATTTATCCTTGTGCAGTACAGGGTATTCTTTCTTTTCCCATGTAATCGCATTTACTGGACATGCTTTGAAACATTGCCCGCATTTTGTGCATTTTTCTTTGTTGACTTCAAATTTTATTAGATTAGTACAAACCACTGCAGGACAGGTTTTATCCTTGATATGGGATTCATACTCATTAAAATAATATTTCATTGTTGTTAGAACAGGGTTTGGAGCAGTGTTCCCAAGACCACATAGTGCTGTCTTTTTTATTGTGTCACTTAGTTCACTTAGAAAAGCTAGATGCTCCTGTGTTCCTTTTCCTTCAGAGATTGTCTCAAGAACCTCATGCATTCTTTTAAGCCCGATTCTACAAGGAACGCATTTACCACAGGATTCTGCTACAGTAAAACTTAAAAAATATTTTGCGACATCAACCATGCAGGTTTTTTGATCCATTACAACCATACCACCAGAGCCCATAATCGCTCCGGTTTCAGTTATTGATTCATAGTCAATTGGCGTATCAAAAAGTTTTTCCGGTACACATCCTCCTGATGGCCCACCTAGTTGCACTGCTTTAATAGGGATTTTTTTGTCAAGTGCGCCTCCACCAGGACCTTCAAGGATATCTCTTATTTTTGTACCCATTGGAACCTCTACTAGGCCTGTGTTTTTGATTTTACCTGCGAGTGCAAAAACCTTTGTTCCCTTAGAGTTTTTATAACCAATTGATGAAAACCAACCCGATCCCTTGAGTAGGATATATCTTACGTTTGCATAAGTCTCTACATTGTTTATATTGCTAGGTTTTTCCCAGAGGCCTTTTTCAGCTGGAAACGGAGGTCGTGGGTTTGGCATACCTCGTCTCCCCTCGATTGATGCCATTAGAGCTGTTTCTTCACCACAAACAAATGCTCCGGCTCCCTCTTTTATTGTTATATCAAAATCAAAGCTGCTTTTAAGTATATCTTTTCCAAGAAAACCTTTTTTTCTTGCCTGACTCATTGCGATATTTAGTCTTTTAAGTGCAAGAGGGTATTCTGCGCGACAATAAATATAACCATGTGTTGCACCGATTGCATAAGCAGCAATTATCATTCCTTCAATTACAGAATGTGGGTCTCCCTCCAAGATACTTCGGTCCATGAATGCTCCTGGATCACCCTCATCTGCATTACAAATAACGTATTTTTTATCACCTTTTGCAGCACGAGCAAACTGCCATTTAAGCCCTGCTGAAAAACCTGCTCCACCGCGACCACGAAGACCTGATTTTTTCATCTCCTCAATTATTTCCTCGGGCTTCATTTTAAATGCTTTTTCTAAAGCCTTGTAACCATCTGTTTTTATGTATTCTTGTATATCCTCTGGGTTGATTTCCCCGCAGTTTGCAAGAACTATTCTTTGTTGCATTTTAAAAAAATTGTTGTAATCCTCACCAGCTAGTAGTTCTGTTACTGGTTTGTTTTGTATTAGATGTTCCTTTACAATTCTTGTAACATCCTCTGGTTTAACAAACTCATAAGTAACCCTATTATTGTCAGTTATTATATCAACTAGGACATCCCTGAAAAGCCCTCTGTCACCTACCCTTACTATTTTGAAATTAAGCTTGTTTTTCTTTATTTCAACTTCAAAATTGTCTGCTACTTTTTCTGCACCTGCTGAAACGCCACTAGTTCCTACACAAACAAGGATTTTGTTCATCTTATTTGCCTCCTTTTTTGTATTTATTTAGCATTTCATCCATCTTTTGAATAGTGCAGTTCCCATAGAAATCATCATCAACTTGTGTAACTGGTGCCATCCCACAGCATCCTAGACATGCTACACGCTCGAGTGAAAACATATTATCTTTTGTTGTCTCACCCTCTTTTATTTTTAATTTTTTAGAAAGATAATCAAGATTTTCTTTTCCACCCATCACATGACATGCGGTTCCCTGACAAACACGAACAGTATGCTTTCCTCTTGGTGTTAAATAAAACTGGGTATAAAAAGTTAAAACACCATATATTTCTACAGGGAAAATATTCAACTCTTTAGCAATTAGTTCTACTGACTCATGGGGTATGTAACCATATTCTTTTTGAACATCTTGTAAAAGTGGGATTAACACACCTTTGGTTTTACCATGTTTTTTGATTAGCTTTTTTGTTTGAGAAAGATTAACTGCCATTTTTGATTCCTTCTAAACTAAGAGAGGTTTAACCGTATCCGTTAACGAGGTTTGTTTTTAAAGGTTTATGATAGGTTAAAAACACTGTTTTTGGTTTAATATACTAAAAATTTATTAATCATATTGTTATGTTTTAAAAAAGCTGGTGTTAAAAATTGAAGTGTATCTTTGTTTCTGATTTACATGGGGATATTAAACGTTTCAGAAAACTGTTTAGTATAATAGAAAATGAAAAACCTGATGGTGTTTTTGTTGGTGGAGATATATTACCCAATGGTTTTTCAGTAAAAGGAGATATCAAAGATTTTTTAGAAGAAGAATTTTTTAATCCTATTAACAATGTAAAAAAAATTAAAAATATACGTTTTTTTGTAATAATGGGTAATGATGACCCAAGGGTTTTTGAAAAACTTTTTTTAGATGCTGATAAAAAAGGTTTAATTGATTATGTACATAATAAAACCATTAATTTTGATGAGGTTTTTGTTACAGGATACTCTTATGTGCCACCTACGCCTTTTCAACTAAAAGACTGGGAGAAATATGATGTTTCACGTTATTTAGATGTTGGCGCGGTTTCACCTGAGGAAGGGATTAGAACAATTGATGTAGATAAAGATGAAATACAACACTCGACCATTTCAGAAGACCTCAAAAATCTATCTAAAAATGCGCCTATTGATAAAATAATTTTTCTTTTTCATTCACCACCATATAAAAGCCTTCTTGATAGAGCAGGCTTAGATAATAAAAAAGTGGATCATGCACCAGTTGATGTTCATGTTGGTAGTATTGCTATACAAAGATTTATTAAAAAAAGACAACCTTTTTTAACTTTGCATGGTCATGTACATGAAACAGTTAGATTAACTGGTGAATGGAGAGAGAAAACTGGTAAAACATTTTCTTTTTCTGCGGTCCATGATGGGCCTGAGCTAGCAGTTATTAGATTTGGTACAAATGATTTAGAAAATGCCTCTCGTGAGATTATAAAAACATCTTAATTAACACCAAATTTTAGTCAGAACGTTTAAATGATGATTTTAGTGGAGGACAGGATATCTCTTGGATCATATCAACAAGATATACTATTTTACCTGCGTCACATACATCAAAACATTCCCTGCAGGATAAACATTTATCTGACGCCCCAGGGACAAGGGTAACAGTACGGTTAACACCGCGTCCTACAAAGCATACAGCATTATTCTTTTTGATTTCCCTGCAGTATCTCACACACAAACCACAAAGATTGCATGGTGTTTCTGGGTTTTCCAGTTGTTTAAAACGGGATTCTTTAATTCCAAGTTGATTAGCAATCTCAACATGTGTACCAGATGGAGTCAATGAGAGTACCAACTCAGCAAGTATCCTTCGGATTTTTTCAACATCCTTGGTGTTAGTATCAACAATCAGTCCTTCCTCTACAGGATAACAACATGATGCAACAAGTTTTTTACGATTATTTTTCTCGATTTCTACCATACAAAAACGACATGCACCAAATGGTTTAAGTCTTTCATCATGGCAAAGATTTGGAATATTTATACCTGCTTTCTCAGCAGCCTGAATAATTGTCATTCCTTCTTCGGCTTTAACATTTTTTCCATTAATCTGTAAAGAAATATTTTTCATGTTTTTCACCCTGCCACAATTGTTTTTTCTTTTTTATTTTTGTTTTTTTCACCAGTTTTTTTGACAACAGCATCAAATTTACACACATCAAAACATGTTCCACATTTTGTGCATTTCTCGATATGTATCACATGGGGTTCTTTTTTCTGACCTGTTATTGCGTTTGTTGGACAATTCTTTAAACAAAGGCCACATGCTTTACATTTCTTCGGGTCGATATAATAGGTGATTAGTGGTTTGCAGACTTTTGCTGGGCATTCGCCACGAAGATGAGCTTCATATTCGTTTCTGAAATATTTAAGAGTGCTAAGAATAGGGTTTGGCGCTGTTTGACCAAGGGCACATAAGGATGCCATTTGGACAACCTCAGATAGTTCTTGTAATAATTCAATATCTTTTTCTGTGGCATCTCCACTTGTTATCTTATCAAGGATTTGAATCATATGACGTAGGCCTTCACGACATGGAATACATTTACCACAGGATTCATCAGCAAGGAAATTAACGAAATAACGTGCTACATCAACCATGCAGGTGTCCTCATCCATTACAATCATTCCACCTGAGCCCATCATTGAACCCACCTTGGAAAGTTCATCAAAATCTACATGCAGATCTAAGAGATTTTCAGGTATACAACCTCCAGAGGGGCCTCCTGTTTGTACTGCTTTTAATTTTTTACCATTTGGTATGCCGCCTCCGATATCATATATGATTTCACGTAAGGTTATACCCATGGGTACTTCGACAAGTCCTGTGTTGTTGACATTTCCTACTAATGAAAATATTTTTGTTCCCTTGCTATCTTTAGTGCCAATATCACTAAACCATTTTGAACCATTATTTATTATAAAAGGAACATTTGCCCAGGTTTCCACATTGTTTAGGCAGGTTGGTTTATTCCATACACCACTTATTGCAGTATGAATATATTTTGATCTTGGTTCTCCAACACAGCCTTCTACTGCTGACATAAGAGCACTTGATTCACCAGAAACAAATGCACCAGCACCTCGATGTATCGTTATATCAAAATCAAACCCTGAGCCAAGTATATTTTTACCAAGAAAACCATATTCCCTTGCCTGTTTTATAGCCTGTTCAGTGTTTTCAACGGCAAGAGGATACTCTTGACGTATGTAGATATATCCCTGGTTTGAACCAATAGCATAAGCACCTATAATAAAGCCTTCAATTACACTATGTGGGTTACCTTCCATAAGGCTTCTATCCATATATGCACCAGGGTCGCCTTCATCACAGTTAACGATAACATATTTAGGTGTCTCAGATGCGTTACGTGTTGTCTCCCATTTCCGCCCAGCTGGGAACCCACCACCGCCTCGTCCTCGAAGATTTGAGTTTTTAACTTCATCAAGAACTTGGGTTGGTTTCATCTCAAGAAGTGCTTTTGTTAAGGCCTTGTATCCGCCAAGAGCAATGTAATCATCTATGTCCTTGGGATCGATTCTTCTGTTATTACCAAAAATAAGTCTTTTTTGGTTTTTATAAAAAGGTATCTCAGATTCTGTAACAATTTTTTTATCAGTCTTCTTATCAGTATAAAGCAGACGATCAACAGTTTTACCTTGTGCCAAGGTCTGAGTTACGATTTCTGATACATCCGCGGGTTTTACTTGAAGATAACATATCTCTTTTGGATAAATAACAACAACTGGTCCTTTTTCACAGAAACCATGACAACCTGTTCTTTTAACATCTACTTTGTTTTCCAGTTTTTGTTTTTTAATTTCTTCTATAAAAGCTTTAACAACATTTTCACTGGTATACGCTTGGCAACCAGTTCCAGAGCAAATTGAAACAACAGTGTTTTTACTGTTTTTTTTGTTTATAAGATTTTTTCTAAGTTTTTCTAAATCGGATGCTGTTTTTAATTTTTCCATTTTTTCACCTTATTTTTATCAAATAAAATTTACATCCTACTGAGCAATAATTTTTTCTTCAACCTTTTTTGTATCTTTTTGGTAATCTGAAAGTATATCCCCTACTTTTGAGGGGGTTAGTTTCCCATGGTATTCCTCGTCAACCATCATTACAGGTCCTAAAGCACAACAACCCAGGCAGTTCACGCTTTCTAATGTGAATTTAAAATCAGAGGTTGTTTCTCCTGATTTAATTCCTAAAAATTGTTCTGCTGCTTGTAAGATTTTTGGTCCACCTCTTACATGACATGCTGTTCCTAAACAGACTCTAACTAGATGTTTTCCTCTTGGTTCTAAGCTAAATGCTTTGTAAAAAGTAGCGATGTTTAGGATCTGGGACATTGGTATGTCTAATCTTTCAGAAACCCATAGTAACGCAGGTTTCGGAAGCCAACTATTTTTTGCTTGGATTTTAAGAAGTATCTGTATTAGTGCACTTTTTTCACCGTTGTATTCATCTATTATTTGATCAACATCTTTTAATTCTTGAACCAGTTGTTTTACTGCATCTTCTTTTTGTTTGATTTTTTTAAGTTCATTTAGATGATGTATTGCTTCTTGTTCAAGTTTTTTTAATTCCATATTTAATGGAGGACGATCAAGACCAAGAGCATAGTATTCAGAGAGAATTTCTAATCCTCTTAGTAAAACATCTGTTTTACTTAACTCTGAGTTTTTTTGTAATTTAGATAATGCTTTTGTTTGTTCTTTGGTTAGTCTCACTCCTACAAAATCAGTTTTGTTTTTTTCTTTTGCCATATTTATCCATTCTTGTTAAACGGTTTAACACCATTTTTAAAACCAGTAAAAACAGATTAGTTATAAAGTTTTTGGCGATTGGGTGATAACAATAAATTAAAAGTCATTCAATGTTATATTAATATTATATTTAGTTTGTAAAAATTAGGTTTTTTAAATTGAGCCTAAAATAACTACAAATAAAATCCCTATAATAAAAGAAAATATTGTGGAATGCTCAGGGTTTTTTCCAAAAGAGGTTGGAAGTATTTTATCACCTGTGATATATATCATAAATCCCGCGGTCGCTCCAACTATGAAACCAGTAGCAGAGGAGGTTATTTGATCGTATAAAAATGTTGCAACAAGATATCCAACTAAAATCGGAATCGCGGTAGATGATGAAAGAAGAAAAGACTTGACTCGTTTTTTTGTGCAGTAAAAATATGGTGCAGAGGTGCATATTCCTTCAGGAATATTATGTATCGCGATTGCTAAAGCAACTATTAAACCGATTTTTATTCCTGATACTTTCCATAGTGCAATAGCCATGCCTTCTGGAAAATTATGTAAAAATATACCTATAATCAAATATATCGCTGTTAATTTCAAATTTCCCTGTTCTGGTAAGCAGAGTTCTGGGTGAATATGTGGGATGAGTTTATCCAATGCAAACATAATTATTACACCCGTGGTAACACCAGCAACACAAATGAGCACAGAAGAGAGACGAAGGCTTTCGGGGATTAATTGAAGAAAAGAAATTGATAGCATTACCCCTCCTGCAAATGCTAACATGATATACATGAATCTCTCAGAAGGGCGTTTCAACACACCAATAAGTGAACCTATGACTGGGCTGATTACAGCAAGGAAAAGAACTAGTAGTATATCTGGTTGGACTTGCGTCATTTTCTATTCATCTCCAAAATAACATAAGCATATGATAATTATTATGATCGTATCATTGTCAACATCATCTTGAATTTTTTTACTGCTTTCACCGCATGAGGTTCATTAGCTGGCATCATGATCATCTCACCGTTTTTTAGATGAAATGGCTCACCAGAGATTGTTATCTCTGCTTCACCATCAAGAATATGTACCAAGGCGTCAAAAGGTGCTTTATGCTCGCTTAACCCTTGCCTCTCATCAAAAGCAAAAAAAGTAATAGTCCCTGTTTTTTTATCCACTATTGTTTTACTAACTATAGCATCTTTTTAATAATCAGCCAGATCAGTTGATTTTATAACGTTTGATAATAAATTTTTTGTATTTTTTTCCACTCTCATCCCTCTTTTATCTTGTTTGAAAGTTGTTTACCTATTTCAATAATTTTCTGCAGATCCTCATCTGTTGGGGGACCATTTATTTCAAGTGTACCAACAACATTGATGTTCGTAGGAGATAACAGTTCAGATGCCTGTCTTAATGATCCACCACCCCAACCAAAAGAGCTCAGTACTACAGCATGTTTAAGCGGTGGACGTAATGCTTTTACCAGATAAGATGCGTATACAGCTAATGGATGCATCCCACCTAGAACAGTTGGTGCACCTAGTACTATCCCACGTGAATCAACAAGATCCTTTGCAATATCACCAAGATCGGCATGAACAAGATTATGAATACTGATTTCTAATCCTTCTTCTCTTAGTGTTTCAACCATGGTTTTTATCATTTTTTCAGTGGATTTCCACATGCTCACATAAACAATGATGACTTTGTGTTTTGTTTCACTCTTAGTCCATCCAGTATAGGCATCAATAATTTTTTTAGGATTACGATAAATAGGACCATGACTCGGGGCGATAAAATCGATTTTTAGTTCCTTTATTTTTTCCATAGCTTTTTTACCCATGTTATTGAAAGGCATCATTATCTCACCAAAATACCGCTGAGCAAAAACCATGAGTTCCTCAACATCCTCATCATAGGTGCCTTGTGCTGTGTGTGCACCAAAAAAATCACATGGAAAAAGAACCTTGTTTTCAACTAGATAAGTAAACATGGTTTCTGGCCAGTGAAGCCATGAAGCATCAATAAATTGAAGTGTTTTACCACCAAGATTTATGGTATCCTTCTCATGTACTTTTTTTATTCGTTTTTCAGGTACGTTATAATAAATATTAGCCATTTTTGCGCCTTTTTCAGATGTAACTAGAATTGTTTTTTTGTTCATATCAAGTATATATGGTATAGAGCCAGCATGGTCTGGTTCTGCATGGTTCATAATGAGATAATCAAGGTTTTTAACATCAGATACATCATTAATTCTACCTGCTAGTTCTTTTTCAAAACCAGGGTTTACTGTATCAATAAGAGCAGTTTTTTCTTTGCCTTTAACCAGATAAGAGTTATATGTTGTACCCTGTGGCAGTGGGATAAGGGCATCAAAAAGTTTACGATTCCAATCTTTCACTCCAACAGAAAAAACTCCTTCAACTATCTTAGGTATGTTATATTGTTTCATCTAATTATCAACTCCCAAAGTGTTTTGGAATGTAGCCTTTGGTACTTAAAATAATTGATTGTACTTTTTTTAATATTTTAGTATACATTAAGGAATTTGAACATAAAAGTAATAATGAAAAAATAATGTTTTCTGTTGTTAATTCATATAGAGAAATATTATTAATCTGTGAAAACATCAGTTTTTTTAAATGGTAAAAAAAGTAGATGAAATTGCAAACGAGATAAAGCTTATTGGTTGTTGTGGTGCATATTGTAAGACCTGTCCGCCTCTTATTGAGAATTATTGTAAGGGTTGCAAATTAGGATATGATACCGGCAAAAGGGATATTAATGATGCTAAGTGCAAAATGAAAGTATGCTGTTTTAAGGAAAAAAATCTTGAAACCTGTGCGGATTGTTCAGATTACTCAAAATGCAAGATTATTCTTGATTTTCATAGTAAGAATGGGTATAAATATAAGAAATATAAACAATCTATTGAGTTCATAAGAAAAAGAGGATATGAAGAATTTTTAAAAGCTACCAAAGATTGGAAACGTGCTTACGGTCGACTGGATGAATGTTCATAACAATTCTAAATCATTTACCATTTTAGTATACTTCTCATGTTTACAGAATAATTTTACAGAAATGGATTGAGCACTCTGAAGGCAATACCACCGATTATTATTGCTAACACAATTTCAAACAGTGTTATTTCCAAAGCATGTTTCCAACCAGTTTCTTTTACCATAGCAGCAATTGTCGCAATACATGGAACATATATCATAATCACCAACGCAAAAACTACCATTTGTAAGGGTGACATCACAGAACTAATATCTGATGTTCCGGCAACAACAGTAAGTAAAACAAGCGCTGCCTCTTTTCTTAAAATTCCAAAAATAAATAGAAAACCAGTGAACGCTGGTAACCCAAGCCAGATGACAGTCACAGGGCGTAATGCATCTGAAATCATAGGAAGCACGTTTGTCAATCTCATTGCTTCAACAATTACACTTCCAATAATAATTAACGGTATAGCAGTTAGAAGAAACGGTTTAAACCTGACCCAAGCTTGTTTAATAACAACCTTTGCAGATGGAGTTCTGTATGATGGCATTTCCATAATAATACCTACAGATGTACCAGGTAAAATTTTATTGAGTAATCTACCAACGAGGAAAATTAGCAGGAAATCAAAAATATAGAGAGCAACTGCCCATTGCACACCAACAAAAGCACCTACTAACCCAAGAATTACAACGGTTCTTGCTGAACATGGAACAAGCGTTGAAAGAACCACAGCGATTAACCGATCACGATTTGTCTCCATGATCCTGCATCCCGCACAAGCAGGAACATTACAACCAAAAGCAACCAACAATGGCATACATGCTTTACCATGAAGACCCATAGTGTGACAAGGACGATCCATCAAATAAGCAACCTTTGGCAAATAACCTGAGTCCTCAAGCACACCAAGAATCAGATAAAACGGTAAAATAAAACCAAGAGCAACAGCAAGTGAAGCATAAAAACCAACTACCCCACCATTCCATGCAAGTTCAGACCAAAAACCTGAAATATTTGGGTTAAAATTTTCAAATAAAATCTGTATATTTTCTGTTAGCCATCCACCAAAAAAAGAAATAACTCCAAGTATTGCAAGCATTACAGTAAATAAAACAACGTATCCCCAAAAGCTATGCATAGTCAAAACATCAAGCCGTTCACCCTTTGATGGTTTCTGCGGTGGCTCGTGTGTCTGTATTTCAGATGCAATTCGTGCAGCTGTAGCATAGCGTTCTGCAGAGATAACAGTTGCACAAGGTTCTTTATGAATTTTTTCTAGCTCCTTACAAAGATCTTTTGCTACACCCACAATATTTGGAGTTTTTTCTTGTACAATTCGCATGATTTCTACATCTTCTTCTAAAAGTTTTATTGCAGTCCATCGCAAAGGATAACCTAAATCAGTTTGTCTAAGTTCAGACTCAAGATGTTCTATGCGTTTTTCAATTTCAGGACCATATTTTATCCTTAACTTATTTTGTTTTATTTTATTTTTAACCAGTTCAAGTGATTCATCAACAATTTCATGCACACCAATTCCTTTTGTTGCAGCAGTTGGTACAACAGGCAATCCTAAAATCTCTCCGAGCAGTTGATAGTTGATGTTTATTCCTTTTTTCTTAGCTATATCAACCAAGTTTACAGCAAGAACCAAGGGGGCCTGCATTTCAATAAGCTGAAGAGTAAAAAACAGGTTTCTTTCAAGTGCTGTCGCATCAACAACATTTACAACAACATCAGGATGACCAAGTGCGATATATTCACGAGACACTAATTCTTCCTGAGAATATGTTGATAATGAATAAATGCCAGGTAAATCAATAACCTTTATATTTTTCCCATGATGAACTAATAAACCCTCCGCTTTTTCTACGGTTTTACCAGGCCAATTTCCAATGATTTGACCAAGACCAGTGAGCTGATTAAATATGACGCTCTTTCCAACATTTGCATTCCCAGCAAGAGCTATCGTAAGATCTAGTTTTTGCATTTAGGCGCCTTCGGTTTGGATAAAAATCTTGTCAGCAATACCTCTTCCAATAACAACTTTGCATTCTCTAACACAGATCTCAATTGGTCCTTTTAATGGAGCCTCACGCACAAGAGATACAGGAGTTCCATTAGTCAACCCGAGATCACAAAGTCTTTGGACAACATTTCTCCCACCTCTAATAAACACGACTTTTCCTTTTTGACCTGGTTTCAATGTTGTTATTGATGTAAGTTTTTGTTTTCGTTTCTCTTGTATAATCTTATCTTCAGATAGACATTCATTGCAGCTTTTTACATCAATGTTGCATGGTGGTATTGGTGATCCATGTGGACATTCTGTTGGTACTCCCAGTGTTTTACATAATGCTTGTTCTGTTTCATCAGTTATTACATGTTCCATTTTACAGGCTTGATCATGGATATGCTCTTTTGGAAGATGTAAAACTTTCTCAAGGAAAACCTCTAAAAGTCTATGTTTTCGTTTAATACGTGTTACAATGTTTTCTCCTTTTTTTGTGAGAGATGCACCTTGATATGGTTCATATTTTACAAGACCATCCCGATCCATACGTTGTAAAACTTCAGTTACACTTGCTGGTGCATTTTTTAATCGTTGTGCGATCTCTGTTGTTTTTGCTTTACCTTTTATTCCAGCGATATCATAGATGGCTTCAAGGTATTCTTCAACTTGTTCTTGGGGCATAACTTCTCACTATATATACTATAGAATCATCTAAAATATAAATATTTCGGTCGACCTAAATTTTATTAATAGTATATGTGCTAACAAAAAAAATCTAAAAACGGACGCGGATGATAGTTGCGTGTTTTACTTCAGTAAATTATGAATAATTTTCTAAGAAGAGAGACTAATTAATAGTATATACGAATCCTAAATGACCCAAGATAAAAAAGTAATATTCTGGTTTATTTTGTTATAAATATTAAAAATGATTGTTCTGACAAAAAATCTAAACTTTTTTGCATAACATATCCTGCTCGTTTCATTTCCTCAAACAGTATGTCTTGAGGAATGAAGTGCCGATGCAATCTTTGAAAACTGAAAAATCCTCCACGTCCATCATATTCAATGATAACAATTTTTCCATTTTGTTTTAATGTCTCTTTTAATTTTTGAAAATAATTGATTCGATCTGAGAGATGATGAGTAACATTTCGCAGGAAGATATAATCAAATGTATGGTTTGGAAGATCGGGGTATTCTGATGGAGTAAATACTGTAATTACATTGTTTAAACCTTGTTCAGTGGCTTGTTTCTTGATAAATGCTAAGAATTCCTGGTTGGTATCCACAGCATAGACTCGCCCTTTATCCCCTACGGCTTGTGCAAACCTTAGGGCAAAATATCCTCCACCAGATCCGATATCAGCTATATTTTGTCCTGATTTCAATGAAAGAGTTTGTATGATTTGATCTGCTTTATATTTTGGTTGAGCTGCTCTTTTATTAAACATATTTGCTTTCTTATTGCCCATTTTTTAATTTCACTCCTAAGATTAATTTTTTCAGCGAAAAGTCTGTATGAAATTTTTCATTTCACTGCCTTTCATATAAATTTCTGTTAATTCTAAGGCGGTTTGTTTATCTAAACCTTGTTTTATCAGTTCTTTTCTAAAAACTTTACCAGCTTTTTTTGCTTCTCTTTTAAATCTTAGAAAAACCCTACCGAATCTAAATAGTAGAGTAGGAAGTGATGGGAGAATAATACCAAATATTTTGATTGATGTTACTCTCTCTTCTTCGTTTACGTTTTTTTGCATAATTGTTCCCAATTTTTAATCATGATCGTGGTGGTTACCAAATTTTCCCATCATCTTTCCAAGATTTAAGGTTGATAGATATTGGCTTGTAAGCTCGTATGCTTGCTCATCGGTCATCCCTGCTGCCTTTAGTTCTTTATAAAATATTGCTGCTGCCTGTGCATATTTTTTAGCACTTTCAGCACTATAAAGAAGGCTGCTTAACTCCTTTAAAAGACCTGGTATTTTTTCGCCTATAATATCTAATATTTCTTTTATTTTTTCGGGGTCTGGCATTCTATCATGTTCTGACATATTTTTTATTCCTCCATTTTTTTCTTAAAAGTATGTACTGTGGTCATTTTATATATGAAAACCGAGCATTTGTGACCACTTCTTAATCACTGTTTCATTCAGACTATAAACATAAAGAGAGCCTTTTAGTTGTTTTTGAATTATGTTTTTTTCTTCTAAATAACGCAATTTTTCCCGAATTATTCTTCTTGAAGCAGTTCCTCTTTTGCTTCTTACTAACTCTTCGATTTGTGAAATATTCTGATTAGTTTTTTCTAATAGAACCTTTACAATATCTTTTGATATAGGGTCTTTTAATTCAGGTATAGCCATGTCTGGAGTTAGACCACCCCGGTCAATCAAAATACTAATTAATCTCATATAATTCTGAGTGACTTTACTTACATCTTGTAGTGGTGTGATTATTGTTGAAAGCATTTTTTCTAATTCACTGATTCTTTTATTAAGTTCTTTGACTTCTTCAGCTAAATCCTTTTTTTCCACGAAGAATGAATTAAACATATAGTAAAAAGAATTTTTGATTAAACAAGAGTCTTTATAAATAATCTTTTTACATTAATTATTACCAAAAAGATCCTTTATATCGATTTGTAGCTGGGCAACCAAAACATCGATTCTCAGAGAAAGCCTCACAGGTTTTATATTCCACTCCACATGGAGGTTTATTTGACCTTTCAACAATTTTTATGGGCATAATAAAATCCTTTATACTTGATATTATAATATTAAAATCCGCGCTTTGAACATCTTTATCTGGGCGTATCCTACAGTCGATTATTGATTCAAGAGATGCTAAATCCTCACCCGCAAATAACAACATTAGGTTTTCACTACCGGATACAACAAAACCATTTAAAAAAAAGGGACAGTTTCGAAACATATTCAAAATTTTTGTTGTATTAGTTGTTCGAACCATTACTTTTGCAAGATATATTCCTACCTTGTTGATATTTGCTCCAGTGATTTGTTCGAGTATTCCTCTTTCTTTTAATTTTTTTATACGCATTGCTACTGAAGGTTGAGAGAGTTTTACTATTTTAGCAATCTCTTCTTGAGACATGTCTTGTTTATCGTGAAGCAAAGAAATTATTTTTTTATCTTTATCATCTAGTCTGCTTTTTGATTGCGGCATATTTTTACCTCATTAAAACGAATATAATATTAGTAATATTTGTTATATATATTAATATTACCTATAAAAAATAGGCAAAAATAGTTTTTTTGGCTATAATTATTATAGCAATGTTTATAATTTATTGTCTATGTAGATAGACATCATGATTGAAATTTATGAAAAGGAGGTGAAATAGAAAATGCCTGGCGGCGACAGAACAGGACCTTGGGGGCTTGGACCTAGAACCGGACGAGCAGCAGGATACTGCACAGGATACAATATGCCTGGTTACACGAAACCTGGATTCGGCAGAGGCAGGGGTCGAGGTTTCGGACGAGGATTCTGGGGACGTGGTAGAGGTTTCGGATGGAGAGGAATATATCCATATCCGGCACCGTACTACCCTGAAACAATTCCAGAACCTACGTGTGAGGAAGAAAAAGCCTATTTAGAGGACATGGTAAAAGGTTTAGAAGAAGAAATAAAAAACATAAGACAAAGGCTTAGTGAATTATCAAAAGAAAAAAAGGAAGCTTCAAAATAAAACCATAAAGCTTCCCTGTCTTTCTTTCTATTACAAAACAAAGAATAATAAATTAAGATAAAAACATTTAGGTGAAAAATACTATGGAAAAAAAAGGTTATGATAATTTAAAAATCACAAAAAATCTAAGCAAAATAAAACATAAAATAATTGTATTAAGCGGTAAAGGTGGTGTTGGAAAAAGCACAGTTTCCGCAAATCTAGCATTTGCTCTTTCAAAAAAAGGGTATAATGTAGGATTGTTAGACAGTGATTTTCATGGACCAAGTATCCCAAAGATACTTGGCATTGAGAATAAAAAACCATTACCTACTGCTACTGGTTTTGATCCGGTCTTAGTATCACCAAATTTAAAGGTTATGTCAATAGGTCTTCTTCTTGAAGATAATGATTCACCAGTGATTTGGCGTGGGCCATTAAAAATGGGAGTAGCAAAACAGTTTATCGGTGATGTGAACTGGGGTGAACTAGATTATTTGATTATTGATCTTCCCCCAGGCACCGG
>Ga0172363_10002050_pt1 | contig 16287 bp, 13 predicted proteins | sample LakKivs2_kivu2a2_FD_114541 | JGI IMG/M metagenome (GOLD analysis project Ga0172363, IMG submission 114541) | Sediment microbial communities from Lake Kivu, Rwanda - Sediment s2_kivu2a2 | ecosystem: Environmental > Aquatic > Freshwater > Lake > Sediment | place: Rwanda: Western Province, Lake... | reverse complement strand
CATTTAATCGGAAGAGATAAAATCGATGAGACATGGTTAGGGGTCGGCTCCGATGGAAAGCTGCTGACGATCTGTAATTGTTGTAATTGCTGTTGTCTATGGAAGATGCTGCCTGACCTTGACCCGCAGATCAGCGCAAAAGTAAAACGAATGCCTGGTGTTGAGGTCATCGTAACCGAGAAATGCACAGGATGTGGAACATGTACAGAGGTCTGTTTCGTCCGTGCCATACATATAGAACAGGGACAGGCGATAATCAGTCAAGACTGTCGAGGTTGTGGACGATGCGCTGACCAGTGCCCCCAGAAAGCGATACGAGTGACAATTAACGATAATTTGTTTCTCCAAAAAACAATCGAACGGATTGAATCATCAGTCGACGTACAATAAATGGAAGCCTTGGTTGATAAATTTATACGAAAAAGAAATACGTTATTCTTATTCAAAAACCTGTTTTCGATCTGCTGATAAAAACATTTCAATTCTGATGAAAAAAAATCATTACACATTATGATATCACCTTTAATGTTCTGGACTCTTATTATTTAGTAATTATCGGGGACAAGAACCGAATATAATGCGCTATGAAAAAGTCGTATTTCGATAGAATAAAAAATAATTTCTACGACTATTGCGTCTTTGTTTGTTATATACGAAAGCTATTTTCTAGTTATCAATCAAAGTACAAAGTTACATATAATTGTGTAAAAGCTAGATGATTTGAGTGAAAAAAATCATTTTTTTCGTTTGAAAAAAAAAGAATATTGAAGAAAAAAAAATATTGAAGAAGAAACGGTTACTATCTGTAAAAGATAAAGAATAATTGATGCACACCGATCTTATTTCTTCTTCTTTTTGACAGTTTTTTTCTTTGCTTTCTTCGCCGGCATTGTCATCTCTCCTCCTTTTTTCATTTTAAGAATTCATATCACGTAGATGATTAAAAAGGTTTTGTTCTTTTCAAAAAAAAATCAACTTGCTGGAAAATATTTTTTTTACATGTCAATACGCACAGGTAAAATAACAACCGGCAAACCTTTCCATTGCAATCTTCGCTGCACGGAAAATGCAGTTTCATTGTGAAGAATTTTATGAAAGATTGTTTCATGTCGAAACACAAGTTTTGCAGTAAAAAACATCACTTTCGGAAACTCCTCTGCAATCGACTCGCATAGATGGCTCGCAGTCTCTACAACATCGGTTCCAACATCCATGCGGTAATCAGCACAGAACCCAAGCCTCTGAGCAAGAATGACGTATTTTAGTAACGAACTTCGTACCGATGTTTTCAGTGCTTCGATTTCCTCAGCTCCTTTAAATGATCCTGAGTCAATCTCTGCGATCGAAATAAAAATAATGTTCTTATACAACCCAGGAAAACTTCTGATGAGTGATAAAAACGTGTTCACTCCGTAGCCATTGTAACCAGTCACAAGAATCGCTGCAGTCATGTGTTTCGGATTCACCGGTTTTGTATTTGGATGCCCGACGAGATGAATACTCGATAACAGCAAGACCTCATCGAATTTCTTCATCGCTTTTTTGATTTTCTGATAATGACCACGAATCAAATAGCAAATGATGATCACCACCAAGGTGATGAACAACGTCAGCCACCCACCTTCACTAATTTTTTGGTAAATCGTGATAATGAGGATGGTAAAACAGAGAATAAATCCGATAATGAAGATAAGGAAGAATCGTTTCCAATGCTCTTTCTTTTTCCTATTTTGAATGGTAAATTTTGCCATTCCTACTTGTGAGAGTGAGAAAGTCAAAAACACATTAATCGCGTACATAATTACGAGAAAAGAAATGGAACCATTCGTTCCAATCATCAAGAGTAACGCCGCTAATCCCATTACCCACACCCCGTTTCGCATCGTCAGTCGCTCTGATAACGCAGAGAATTTTTTCGGAAACCAAGAATCAACCGCCATATTCGCCATCACCCTGGGCCCATCAATAAACCCAGTCTGGGCAGCCACAAACAAGAGCAACCCTTCAGAGAAGATAATGACCGCTGCAAGCAATATCCCCCCTGGCCACCCACCAAAAAGGCTTGTGGCAAGAACAGCGTTTAACGTTTGACCCTGAACATGCTGAATGTCCAGGAGATAATAACAGATAAAAAGGCCACCAGCAACCAGGGACAGTGACACCGCCATATACAGCATGGTGCGTTTACCGGTTTTTACTTTCGGCTCCCTCATCACAGGGAGACCATTGGAGACGGCTTCAATCCCGGTATAGGTTCCACTGCCCAGAGAAAAAGCGCGAAGGAAAATCGATAGAATGCCTAGCATACCGATCGTTTGTAAATCGATATTCAGCCCTGTTGACACTTGAGTAATGCGAGTTCCAATGATGGGTGCTTGACTCCCAATTCCATATCCGAGCAACAGGACATGAGTAACGATAAAAAGCAGAAAGATAGGGCTAAGGACTGCGACAGATTCTTTCACCCCGCGAAGATTTAACAGAATTAAGATAAAAATCAATGATATTTTGAATACGATGCTGTATTGATGATATTCCAAGGGTAAAAAACTAAAGATTGCGTCTCCGCAAGCAGCAATGGAAACCGTGATTGTTAAAATATAATCAATGAGTAACGCAGATCCAGATACCACTCCAGCGCTGCTTCCCAGTGTATGTGTCGCAACAATATATCCTCCCCCACCATGTGGAAATTGTTCGATGATTTTTGAATAGGTATATGATATTACAAAAACAGTTATTGCAGTTGCAATTGCTAATAAAATTGCAAGATACGTGTGTCCTGCAATTGCTTTAAATGCTTCTTCAGGACCATATGATGAGGAGGACAGTCCATCTGCCCCAAGGCCAATCCAAGAGAGTAATGCGATTAATGATAATTTATGAAAAATCGACGGATCGTTAATGTTTCGAGGACGACCTATAATTTTTGTTGAAATCCTTCGTAACAGGGGGGGAGGAGGCGTGTTATCTTCCATGATTTTCCCTTTTTTATTTTGGTAGAACGGGAGGAAAAACTTCCATGTCTTACCTCAGAAGTCGTAACCGCGAACTACTAAGGATTTATTATCCGCTATTAATAACTATTTACACACATCCTGTAAGAGGAAAAAGCAAATCTTTCTTTTTATACAATATTTCTCATAGGATTAATAATAAGAAGGCAAAGTCATCGGCACAATGATTATCATTTTTGACCATGATATACGAGACGTGATCAATAAATTACTTCACCTCCAGCATCATCCCCATGTGGAAATATTTTTACAACCCATGCTCATGTCAACGAATATACCTGTTTGGAAGTCGTAGTCATACGAGGACAGTTCAGTTGTGTGAAAAAATTTTCAAAAAACATCAAGGCATTCAAAGGTATGAAACACGGACAATTGACTATGACTAAAATACAACGCTAGCAAGTAAGGATTTCGAAAACAGGATACAAACATTACGATTTCTTAGTTATTCTTCTTGTTGCTTATTGGCTAAATAAGCTTGGCCATAACAGATGCCACCATCGCCTGGCGGTACTTCCAGATTGACAAGAACATTATGCTGAAGCATAAAACCGGAAATCATACGATTATACGCAACACCCCCAGAAAAAACAAGAGGGGTTTTTTTCCTTTTTACTGCTTTTTCTGCAATCATATTCAATCCGCTGGCTAGTTACATCTGAGCAGTTGCTGCGAGTTTTTCTTTTTTTTCTTTATTTCGAAGAAGAAAGTCAAATAAAGGGGTTGTCATGAGAATCGTCTGTCCGTTTACTTTGGAAAAAATTGGTTCAAATTCCAAAGGTGTTGTCGCTCTACTTTCAAGAAGCATCGCCGGTCTCCCGTCGTAAGTTCTTTCCTCGCAGAAACCTAAAAACGCTGAAACCGCATCAAGAATCCGTCCAGTACTTGTCGTACGTTGGATGTTCAAATTTTTCTGTAGCATGGTAAGATATATTTTACTTTCGTTTTTATTGAATAAACGTAAGCTGAGCAGTTCTTTTTCATTCAACAGTTTGGAGAGAATACCATATAACATTTTCTTTGGATATATCGTTGCAGAATCCCCACCCAACTGTGGTTGTTCCTCAAGATGTCCTACCCGTGTAAATCTTGTACTATTTTGTACTGAAAACACTTCCCCGCCCCATAATCCTCCATCCTCGCCATATCCAAGACCATCCATCGCGATTCCGATATAATCCGTTAAATTATACTCTGCTGCGACACTAGCGACATGTGCTTTATGATGTTGAATCTGCCTCAGCTTCGCATGATACTTTTTCGCTAGTTCCTGTGCAAAAATTGTTGAATTGTAGTTTGGATGCAGATCACAGGCGATAATTCGTGGTTTTGACCGAGTAAGACGAATGAAGTTCATCGTTGTCTCTTTTAAAAAAATGTCGGTTTCATATTGTGATGTATCACCGATATATTGGGAAAGAAAACAGTTTTTCTTTTTTGCCGTACAAATAACATTATTTAATTCTGCACCTAGCGCAACCGTATCCTGACAGCTTATGGGCAGCAGGACGGGAAGTGGTGTATAGCCGCGTGAGCGTCTAAGAAAAAACGGTGTATTTTGAACAACCTTTAAGACAGAATCATCACAGCGATTCACAATCTTACGTTCATGGGTCAAGAAATACCTACCTATCTTTTCTGTCGTCGATATAGGGTCCCCTGGTGAATTGCTCGAGGTCATCACAAGTGGTTCGTTGAGATACTCAAACATCAAATAATGCAATGCGGTATAGGGTAACATCACACCAATGGTATCTAGCTCAGAAGCAACCTGGAACGTGTGCTTTTTTTTCTTTTTCAGCACCACAATAGGTCGTTGTGGACTTTCCAACAATTCAATTTCTTTTTGGGAGATATACGCAAACGTTTCAGCCATTTGCACATCCTTTACGAGAATGGCATATGGTTTATGGGGACGGTGAAATAACTTCCGTATTTTCAAGACATTTTCATCATCACAGAGTGAGGTGGTATGAAAGCCTCCGACTCCTTTTATTGACACGATTTCGCCGGATGAAATCAGATTCATAGCCTTTTCTATAGTTTCAATATCAGATTTCCCACTGATATCTTGCGTCTCTTGAAGAAGACGTAATTTCGGACCACAATCCTTACATGCGATTGTCTGTGCATGATACCTTCTATTCAGAGGATCGGTGTATTCTCTTTGACACTGAGGGCACATCTTGAATTGATGCATCGAGGTAAACGGTCGATCATATGGATAGTCTTCGATCATCGTGAATCGGGGTCCACAATTAGTACAAGTAATGAAATAATAGTGATATCGCCGGTTTTTTTTATCTCTAAGCTCTTGAACGCAATCAGGACAGAGGAAGCTATCTGCCGGAAGCTCAGTTTCTCCTGGAGAAATCGAGCTTGTAAGAATTGAAAAATCAATATACTGTTTTTTTTCCCGAATTTTTTTAACTGTAGAATTTGAAATTTTTGCTAACGGAGGAAGATCATATAGTTTGTCTAAGAAATCCTTATCGTTAATAATAATTTGGACGCCGTTACCAATGTTTTTTACTGAACCGACAAGATGATGTTCTTTTGCTTTTCGGTAGATATATGGGCGAAATCCGACTCCCTGAACAACACCTTGTACAAATATTTTATACATTTTCTACACACTACATCGCTAGGTTAATTTAATTGAAATATCGAGGATAGTGTATCTTTCATAGATATTTTTTCCTGTCTTATTACCGTCTGCCGGTATATAAAATAATTGATGAAACCTATCAAATAATTTCATACTACTGACACAATAAGAGCTGAGATAATGAGATTAATTCACTGAGAGGGCGATCCTAGATGCGCAAGAATATCTCTTTATTCAATAGTTAGTTCTTTTTTAAATAAAATATCTCGGAACCGCAATTTCCGTCCATCTGGCATCAGTTCAACAGGAGGTATAATTCCCTGTTCCAATAACTTATAATTTGCGCAGAGGACATGATTCTGTATCGATGAACAATATGTGTCAATGACCTCTCTGAAAAATTTTTTTACTTTTTCATCTTGAATAAAAAATTGTAATATCCAAGGAACGTCTTGTACCATCATCTCAAGACATTGATTTTGGTATTTACATCTGAAATCTTTTTGTAAGACAACGTATGCTAAACAAGCATGATATGCTTCAGATTCACAAATCATAAAATCAGCATGTTGAATGACTCGGGGAAAAAATTCAATGCATGTTCTCGTATAATCTTGATAATAGGGGCATCCCATTGAATTCCTTCTTCAATTTTTTTATTGTTCTATTGTAGGGAAGTATTGTTGTTCAATAGAATTTCAATTCGTTTTTTAAGATCGCTGATATTGAATGGCTTTTCAATATAATCATCACCTAAGAAACCCCCGGCGTTTTTTGCTGTTCTATCTGTCCGGGCAGTCAAAAATACAATTGGAATCGTCTTCCAAGAAGGGTTCTCTTTAATTCGATCGAACACTTCCCATCCGCTCATTTGAGGCATCATAATATCAAGGAGGATAATATCAGGTTTGATATTATTTTTTAACATTTCCAGGCATTTCTTACCATCCTCTGCCATTAGTATTTGGTAATCTCCTGAAGTTTCTTCGAACCCTACTTTGAGAGATGTGAGAACATCAGGGTTATCATCTACGACCAATATCGTCTTCATCTTGCCAAGCCCTCTCTATACTGTATTCGTTTTTCCTTCATTAGGATTTGCATCGCAGAGTGTTATGATGATTTCAAGGTGAACAAAAACGTTGAGCCTTGTCCTTTTCCGAGACTCTCAACCCATATCTTTCCACCGTGTTGCTCTACAATCCTTTTACAAATAGAAAGACCAAGCCCCGTTGATTCAAGATCATGCCGGGAAGAATCAGCCTTATAGAATTCATCGAAAACATGTTGAATTTGATGAGGCTCCAGACCAATTCCTGAATCTTTAATAGAGACAAGTATCATATTTTCCTGTTTTTTTGCTTCTAAGGTGAGTTTTACATGATTTCCTTGTGAATATTTCACGGCATTGGAAATGAGATTGTCGAACACTTCCTTTATTTGTATTAAATCGACTTGAACCATGGTATCCTTTGGTATATTATTCTCGAGGATCACCTGTTTTCCCTCAAACAGGGGTCTATCCATGTCAAGAATATCTTGCATGTATTCGAAGAGATTAGTATCTTGGACTGATAGGGTTGAATTCGGGGTATTCAACTGGGCGAGAGTCAATGTTTTTATCACAAGATTTTTCATGTAATAGAGATTATTAGAAATTACCTCAAGAAGCTCTTTTAATTGAGGATCTTGTTCTCGCTCTTTGATAATCGGTAGTAAAATGATGAGAGGGGTCAAAGGTGTTTTTAGATCGTGACCAAGTTGATCGATGAACTCATCTTTCTGTTTTAGAAGTTTTTCAACATCAGCGGTCCGTTCTTTTACTTTTTTTTCAAGATCTCTGTTTAAGTTAGTGAGTTCTTCTCTAGCTCCCATCAATTCGGTATTTATTTTTTGAAGATCCTTATTTTTCTCAGTGATTTTTGTTTCTGCTATTGTTAAAGCTTGGATTGTATGTTGTAAATCATCCATGATGTTGAGGGTTGCAAGTTCGCTTTTTTCTAATCTTTCAAGTTTTTCATGCAGGGATTTTTCAACCAGTTTTAGATGAGTAACATCCAAAAAAGCGATAAAATATCCGATAAAACTACCTTTTTCATCTGTCCGCACTACACAGGTAACTGAAACGGGAATCTCTTTTTTCTCTTTTGTCCAGATGATTGTTTCATAATTTTTTACGATACCAGAATCATGCGTTTTTGTAATAATGCTGTCAAGATCTTGTTTATTTTTGAATAAAACATCGATTGTCGTACTTAAAATCTCATACTGCGCATAACCCGAGGCAACAAGAAATGACGTATTCATATCAATTATCTTCAACGCGGGATTAAGTGTAACAAAAGGAAGTGGAATAAAATTAGTTAAATCTTCGATGTACCTCTCTAAATCATTCAGATCCGCAGAAACGACCTCGACGTTCAGAGATTCTTCAATTCTTTCTTTTTCAACCATCGTTCTTCAATTTCAAATATCGTACTACGTCCAGGTTAACCTGAACTCATGATATTCATCTCCTCTCAGTTGACATTTCGACTCCTGAACAGTGATATTAGAATAATTTCCGATTAATTCAATCATGCCAACAATATATCCTGAAAGATACGTGCAAAATATTGCATGAACGTTGAAATCTTTTAACCGAACAATTAAAAAATGTTCATCTTCATGCAGCTCACAGGGCTCCATAAATCCAATAGTATAGTGTCTCTGCCAATGCCTGGGTATCTCTTTTGCCATCTTCTGAATGCTTACTAAATATCGTAAGACCAGTTTTGTAAAGAAAGAACTTTTTGTTGCTAAACGACCCATCTCACTAATCTGTGCGTCTTGTAGATGAAATACTTTTTTTATGGCTAAAAGAGATGCTATACGAATTGATAAGGGGACCAGTTCAGTAGGAGATTTTAGTGTGCTATAACGAAAAGGAAAACCCATTTTTTCCATTTCTTCCTCAACGAGAGCTATACCATTGTGAGCCTTTTGCATCTCAATATAGATTTTATCAGTTTGCAACGCTACCGCTTTCACTGAACCTTTTATCTGGGTTAATGATTCCAGGGATTCTTCTATCAGCATTTTCACATCACTTCTACCTTTTCATCTCATCTATCGATAGGACATGCGATTAAACAGAAACCGTTTTTCACGTAATCTGTCCTAATGAAGTATAGTAAGGGGCGCCCATCATGCCCTTGAAGCATATTTCATTATTTTAACACGAGCAAATAACAATAGGTGAAACGAATTAGAGCTATAAAATGGTGATGGATATCTGTCAGTGAAAAAAACCTATTCAAAGGCAGAGCTACGGTGTGAGTCTTGTTCTATCTCGAGGGAATAAAATACATTCCCGGATATTATTCAAATCTAAAAGCTCCATTAAAAACCGTTCAATACCAAACCCAAATCCACCATGCGGCGGCATCCCATAGCGAAACGCCTTCAGATACGCATCGAAATCCTTTGGATCAAGACCACACGCTTTCAACCGTTCTAATAACAATACAACATCATGAATTCGTTGGCTCCCAGAGGAAATCTCAACACCTTTGCATTCCAAATCAAAACCACGGGAATATTTTCCCTTTTCAGGCATTGTATAAAATGGTTTTGATTCCAACGGGTATTTGGTGATGAAGTAAAAGTCTTTTCCATCCTTTTTCATTATATCACCAAGCAGTCGTTCATCTTCAGTACTGAGATCCATACCCCACTGAATAGAAGAGTGCTGCTGTTGTATTGTATTGACCACCTCATCATAAGTAAGCCTAGCGAATGGCAATTTTGGCACGGTTATTGTTTTTTTAAGGATTTCAAGTTCCTCGGTACATTCACTTGCACGCTTCCACATCGCATGCACCAGATGTTCAAGTATGTTCATCACGTCGTTTTCATCTGTTATGTACGCCATCTCGATATCAACCGCAGTAGATTCATTCAAATGACGCCTGGTATTATGTTCCTCTGCACGGAAATACCATGCGATTTCATAGACCCGGTCAAGACCGGTTGCCATCAAACTTTGCTTGTAGAGTTGAGGAGATTGTGCAAGGAACGCTTCTCTTTCAAAATAACGAAGTTTAAACATATCCGTGCCCCCCTCTGAAGAACTTGCGATAATCTTTGGGGTGTGCACTTCAAGGAACTGCTGGGATCGCAGATACTCATGAGCTGCAGCAAGGACGCCAGTGCGAATTTTAAAGATAGCCTGCTTCTCTGGTTTTCGCAAATCAATTATCCTATTATCAAGTCGTGTATCAAAATCAGCCTCAACTTTGTCCACTACTCCAAGTGGTAAAGGAGTTTCAGCAACGGATAAAACATCCAACGCATCAGGAAGTATTTCATAACCATTGCGAACCTTTTCATTTTGCTTGCAGAGACCTCGAACAGAAATGACGGACTCCCTTGGTAGCGAAATGAATCGGTCAAAAAGCTCCGGAGTTTTCTTTTTTAAAATCGTTAATTGTAACGTGCCTTTTTTATCCCGGAGAATTAGAAAGGCAATGGAACCAAGATTTCTGATATCCTCCACCCATCCAGCGACCGTCACCGAGGAGTTATACTCCTTTTGTGAGATTTCTTTTGAATAATGGCTTCGATACATACGACACCCGTATTAAGACAAGGAATTTAGTCTTTTTGAAAGAAAAGACAACACTTGTTGAAGATTTCTTGAATTATCCCAGGTAGAGACGAGTTTCTTTAGATGAGATTGTTGTGTTTTCTGAAAACTTACAACCCAATCCTCAATCCTTGGAACAGCCCGGATGACATTATCAACGATGGTGATGGTCGCGGATTGTGCTGTCCGTGATAAGGGGTTTAAATCAATCGCAATCACGGTTTTTCCCATCCGTTGAAGTGCTTGACAACGATCACCGTCTTCGAGAGGAACCAGCACAACATCAGCAGTAAAAATTCCCTTTTTCTCACAGAGGGCACGATCTGATTCCAGTTCGAGAATTCTTGCATCTGGATGAACACCATAGAGGGTTTTCACACCTTTTTTGCGGAGAAACATAGCGATTTTCTCGACGCGTTCGGGAGTACGATGAAAAAGATTCACTTCGAGTTTTGCTGGAATGCGCTTCGCAAGTGAAATACAGGAATCTGCAGCTAACGCGGTGACATTCCCATTGATGGAAATCACCGGGTTTTTTGCGCATAACAAGGCGGCAGCTGCGACTTTTTCCGCATCGTCCGCAAGTGGGATGGTTGTTTCACCTAACAAATAATCAAAAGCTTCCCCCCGTCCATGAGCGATCAAGCCAGTCTCGTGAACAATCCCCTGTTTCATCGCCTGAGCAATCAATTCTCTTGTCATTAAGGAATGATACCGGGGATGACTCTTCGGAATCTTCTGCATAGGAACACTTGAAATAACTCGAAATCCTTTTTAAAAGTTAGGGAGAAAAAAAAGAAGGAGATTGGTGGATTTCAGTTGATTACCCATACATCTCTGGTTGTGGAATCTGACTTGCGCCAGAGACAATCGGTTTTGCTTGTTTATGGAAGCGTTGGAGTTGTTTTTCAATCCGTTCTGCTTCGTCATACAACGGGCCGACATTGATATCAATACCAATTACAAGGGCGATGACGTTAATGGCAGAAGCAGCAGCACGCGCATCAGGGTAGTTTGGGTGTGCTTCGGCCAGAATTGAAATCACGTCAAATTTCTCATGCTTTCCTTTATTTAATAAAACCCCGGAGACACCAGCGATGATTCCATTCTTGAACTGCGGGATGTTTTTCGCTACAAGGGTTGCACGGGCGTTTTCTGTTGATCCGATTGCATAGGCATCGACAATCATTTCATCCTCAGCTGATTTCCCTTCAACAACCATTCCTTCAGGGGAAATCATCAACCTACAACCTTTTTTCTTTGACCAAAGCATTATCGCGTTTGACAATGAGTTTATCAGATTTGGTTTTGGTTTAAATTCAGATACAAAGACCGCGAGTTTTTGCCCATTTGCTAATGTACCACCATAGATTCGAACAGGGGAGAGAGGTTCACCGGTATGGACTACAGAAAGAGTCGGAAAATGTGGTGATTCCATTGCTCCAATTTGTTTTAATCCTAGTGCATCGATCATGTAATTGGCAACAATCGTGCTTACCAAACCTATCGATGGAAACCCTGCGATAACAGCTCCATTTGTCAAATTCATCTCTTCAAAATCTACGATCTGAATGTCTTCCAAATGCATCACCACGTATTTTACACTGTAATACTTCCAAAGCATTTAAAACTAATTGGTAGAAAAAATCACAAAACGCACTTAACCTTTGACAACGCCCAAGGGTAAAAGCTTAGCAACTTTGAGAGAAATTCCCGCGCCATGGGTGACATTGACGACTTCACTGACATCTTTGTAGGCATCGGGTGCTTCCTCAGCCATGACCTTCCAGCTTGCGGGATGTGCATAAATCCCTTTTTTCTTCAAGTCGTTCTGGATTTGCTCTCCACGGTAGCGATGGACTGCTTCATTCCTGGACATGACTCTCCCTGCTCCATGACAGGTTGAGCCAAATGTTTCTTCAGAGTTTTTTGTCCCATGGAGAAGATAGCTTTCCGTCCCCATGTCACCTGGGATGAGAACAGGTTGACCAATATCGCGATATTTTAATGGAACCTCTTTTTTCCCTGGGCCGAAGGAACGAGTCGCACCTTTCCGATGAACGTAAACTTTTCTTCGCTTTCCATCGATTTCGTGTTCTTCGAGTTTGGCGATGTTATGACAGACGTCATAGACAATCCCCATGTTTAGATCCTCAGCTCGTTGATGAAGGATTTTTTCGAAGGATTCCCGGACCCAATGGACAATCATTTGTCTGTTGCACCAGGCGAAGTTGGCTGCACAGGCCATTGCTTTTAGATAGTCCTGGCCTTCTTTCGAAGTCACCGGAGCACACGCTAGTTGCCGGTCTGGAAGCCAGATGTTATATTTCTTCACTGCTTGTTCCAACACACGGAGATGATCCGTACAGACTTGATGACCAAATCCTCGTGACCCCGTATGAATCATCACCATTATTTGGTCGATATCTTTGACTCCAAACGCTTTTGCAGCAGTCTCATCATATATCTCAGCCACCTTTTGTATCTCTAGGAAATGATTCCCTGCGCCAAGAGAGCCAAGTTGTGGTGCTCCACGCTGTTTTGATTCATGGGAAGCTTGAGAGATATCTGCATATTCTAAACAACCGTGTTCCTCGATATATTCTGCATCTTCGTTCCATCCATACCCATTTTCGATAGCCCATTTCGCCCCGAGTTTTAAGACATCATCGAGTTGTTTTCTGCTGAGGTGAACCTTTGCCTTTGAACCGAGACCTGAGGGAACGTTGATAAACATCTCATCGACAAGAGCTTGTATCTTTTGTGAGTCTAAATCCGTGACTTGGAGGTTGGTTCGTACCAAGCGAACACCACAGTTGATATCATAGCCAACACCGCCTGGTGAAATCACACCGGTTTCTTCGTCCATCGCCGCGACCCCGCCGATAGGAAAACCATACCCCCAATGAATATCAGGCATCGCGAGTGATTTGCCGACAATACCAGGAAGCATTGTCACATTAGCAACCTGCTCTGGAGCATTATCCATGCGTATGTGCTCAATCATCCCATTGTCCGCATAGATGACTCCAGAGGTTTGCATCCGAAGATTTTTCTGAATACCCTGATAACTCGAAGGAATTTCAAAACGAAAATCATTTATTTTCTGTAACGGTCCGTTCCAATACATAGACATTCTCTTGTTGCGAATAGGAAAAAGGATTTATAAACACTCTGAGGCAGTTGTTATCGTTTCTTTTTCAAATATGGGACTCCGTTTTTTTTATTGATAACGATGCGATATCCTTCTGGAAGGGGAGCGGGGGAGCCTTTCACTGATTTCCTCTTCGCGAAGTAATGAAATCTTGATTTCTTTCCATCCTGTCTTTTTGTTTTTCGTCGATACAACGTGTACCCCTTATACCTGCAGATCGGGAGGGAGGATGCTTTTTGCTGTTTCTTCCGTGAAACGGATGGTTCCCATTCTGTGGTATGAGCAGGTTTTTTCTTTTCTTTTTTCTGGGTTTTCTTATGTTTTTTAGGGATAAACTCAGGCGTCTCTGTTTTAATGACTTGTTCATCGATTTCTTTTTTTATTTGTCTGGCAAGTTTTCGATTTATTCCTGGTATTTGAGCGAGATCATCAACAGTCGTATCGTGTAGGTTTTCAATGGAGAAATACCCATGTTTATAGAGGAGTTCAGCGGTGGTGTCATCGATGCATTTGATTCCGGTAAAATTGTTATAATTAACGTGTATCAGTGGTATTTCTGAAACATTGATAAACTCTGCTTGTGCTGATGATTCTTCGGGTTGTTTCGTTGTTCTTTTTGCCGCTCGTTTTTGTTCTCGTTTTTCCATTTTCAATCGTTTCATTTCAAGTTTCTGTTGTCGTTTGGCGTCTCTCTCTTTTTGTTTCTGTAATTTTTTCGCTGCTCGTTCTTGCTGTTGGGTGAATTCTTGACTGGCTTGCTCCGGTGGTGCTACGGGGATGAACACAACCGGAGGTTCAATTGGTTCTTCTTTTTGAAGGGAGGTTTCCTCCTTAGATACACTTTGTTCTTCTGAGGTTAAGGTGGTATCGATGCGTTCAAATTCTGGGATGTCCTCAACTGGAAGTGCCTGAGGTGGTTCTTTTAATTCGAATGCTTGTTCTTCATTCACGGGTTGCCATTCAGGGAGACGGGATTCATGACCAGATGTTTCTTGGTCATGCACGCTCAGACCTCCTTTCTGTCCCTCTTGGAAGGGCTGCTTGGGCATGACTTCTAAAAATTCAGGGATACACCGATCGATGTGTTCCACCTCGAAGAGGTCCTCACCAGAAAAGGTAATTTTTGGTGAAGCGAGACTGAGTGGTGGGGTGGGGGGGACGAGTTGAAATTCTGGAAGGGGTGCCCGCGTCTCAACTGGAGGGAGCGAGGCGATTACACTGGGGAGCAGTGTCGCTATTGGGCGGATAGTCACGCGTGGTTCTAAGGAATCCGTTGAGTAGAGAAATCGGTTCGAGTCTGTTGAGCGGACAATGTAGTCTTTACAGGGTCTTGTAACGAATAGGTCGCCAAGTAATCTTCTGCGGACAGACTCAAGAGCGATCTCATCTTTTGTGATGAGATGTTTCAGAGATGGGTCTGACGGGTTATCGATGATCCTGCGAAGTTTCGTCAGGTCACCTACCTGAGATTTTTTCTCTCGAGACATAGTGTTCAAAGAGTATAAGATGCCTCTTATATTAATAAATTTCCTTCTGGAATGGTTTTTTATTGAGTTATCTTTATAAATTGATTAAAAAGGTTATTAAGCACCCACTTCATTCGTTTCTTTTTGATATCGATGAACTTCAAACACAGAGACGTTATTTCGATTAAGGATTTTACTAAAGAGGAAATCGAGTACATTCTTGAGTACGCAAAGCGAATGATTCCCTATGCAACAGGAGAAAAACATACGACACTTTTAAAACAACAGATCCTTGCCACCCTCTTTTTTGAACCAAGTACACGCACACGACTCAGTTTTGAAAGTGCCATGCACCGGCTCGGAGGAAATGTAATCGGGTTTGCTGAACCAAGCGGAACTTCACAAAAGAAAGGTGAGAGTCTTGCAGATACCATCCGCATGGCTGACTCCTACAGCGATGCAATCGTGATTCGCCATCCCCAAGAGGGAGCCGCACGACTCGCAGCAGAATTTTCCGAAGCACCAATCGTAAACGCTGGAGATGGAGCAGGACAACATCCGACACAATGCCTCCTCGATTTATTCACGATTCAAACAGAGAAAAAGAACATCAAAGGAAAGAACGTCATTCTGCTTGGTGACCTGAAATACGGACGGACCGTCCATTCGCTTGCCTATGCCTTGGCACTCTTCAAAGCGAATCTGACCTTGGTATCCCCTGAGACACTAAAGATGCCAAAAGAAGTCATCCAGGAGTGTAAAGAATTCGGAGTTGAACCGGTTAGTACCACGAATCTAGAAAAAGCGATAAAAGAGGCGGACGTTCTCTATGCGACCCGCATCCAGAAAGAACGGTTCCCTGACGCGGAAGAGTATAACCGTGTCGTCGGAAGTTATAAAGTAAGCTTGGCCTTGCTACAGCAGGCAAAAGAAGACCTCATTGTGATGCACCCGCTCCCCAGGGTAGTTGAGATAGACCCAGATGTGGATAAGACCAACCATGCAGTCTACTTTACACAAGCATTCAACGGTCTGCCCGTAAGAATGGCACTCTTATCCCTGATATTAGGGGGTAAAATACTATGAAAGAATTAAAGGTCACTCCGATTAAAGATGGAACGGTGATCGATCATATCACCCCAGGACGCGCGTTACAGGTGTTACATGTGTTAAAAATCCCTCAATCCACGACCGCGGTGGTCAGTATCCTTATGAACGTGAATGGCAAAAAAGGGAAAAAAGACATCGTAAAGATAGAGAACCGGGAGTTAGACCCTAAAGAAGTCAATAAAATCGCGCTGATTGCTCCAAAAGCAACCATAAATATCATCCGTGATTATGAGGTTGTAAAAAAACACACGGTTGAACTTCCAACAGAAGTGATTGGTCTGACGAAATGCTCAAACCCAACCTGT
>Ga0172363_10002049_pt1 | contig 16299 bp, 13 predicted proteins | sample LakKivs2_kivu2a2_FD_114541 | JGI IMG/M metagenome (GOLD analysis project Ga0172363, IMG submission 114541) | Sediment microbial communities from Lake Kivu, Rwanda - Sediment s2_kivu2a2 | ecosystem: Environmental > Aquatic > Freshwater > Lake > Sediment | place: Rwanda: Western Province, Lake... | reverse complement strand
CTGAGTGGTTCGCCGTCCAGGTTCTTTCAGAATCGTCGATATTCGAGACAAAGGACCCAACAAAAGCCCGCCCTCTGCGCGATCTGGTTGTCGGTACCTTCACTATCCTTGAGCACACACCAGTAAAAGCCTTCGGCTTCAACAGCCAGAAGCATTTCCGCATGGGCTCTGAAGAAGAATGGCACGCCTTTGGCGATCATTTTGCTCCTAGGGAATCATGGAAGGCGGTAGTCAGCCAGCCCGGAATGCGTGTCCTCGGGATCTTGGGTAGGCGCGATGGCTGCAAGGCGAGCGCAATGAATATTATTGTCCAACCTTCAGCACCTCCTCATCCTGGGGTATTGATTCATGTTAACCAACATTATGATCTCCTCGAAGCGAAGAAGGCCAGCCAAGCGGACCTTAACGCGTATCTCCTAGAGATTCTCCGGGACGAGTGGGATGGCTTCCTTGAGTACTGCGACCGGACCGAACAGCACCTTTTGTCCGCATACAAACCAAAGGAATGATCGTTCATGTCGCTTCTCGAATGCCCCCGCGCTGGTAGATCGTATCTTCATCCGGACCAAGGCGAAACTCTGGGGCGGCGCGATAGGGTCGTCCCGCCACGATGGACCCGCCAGCGGGTTCGGAGCGATCCTTCGCCATTGTCTTCGCCGCCTCGTGAACCGAGTTCCGACGTAGCGATAACGGCCCAGTTGCCTCGTGTCGAGATATCCCCATTGGTACGGCTCTGGACCACCGAGGGCCCGCCCCGTAGATTTAAGATGCTTCAGCAATGGGAGGCGATTGTTACCGCACTTGCGGAGGATTGCTTTGTCGTGCGCCTGAGGGATCTCTCATGTCCGAAGCTGCCCGACGAAGTGGCCGAACTTCCGTTGGCTGAGATTCCAGAATCGGATAGGGAGCTCCTGGCTCCGGGCAGCATTATATATTGGAGCATTGGCTACGAGACGAGCGAAGGCGGGCAGATTCGGCGCGTGTCGGAGTTGCGCCTCAAACGAAGGCCGGTCTGGACGGAGAGAATGCTGGCGGAGATAAAGAAGAAGGCAGCGACCATGCTTGAGCGATACCAAGCCGATAATGCTACCGGCAATGAACACGCCACCTAGCGCAAACGAGTTTGAGCTTTCCCTCTTTGGACCCGGCGTCGGGGAATGCGTCGTCCTGCATCTCGGGGACGGAACATGGGTTGTCGTTGATTCCTGCTTTACCGCTGGGCGGGACGGGCCTGTCGCAGCAGAATACCTAGAGAAGCTAGGCGTCGACCTCTCCAAAGGAGTCAAGCTGGTTGTTGCCACCCATTGGCATGATGATCACATTGAGGGACTGGCGGCCCTACTGCGGCAGTGCGCTTCTGCGAAGTTCGCTTGTTCAGGAGCTCTAAGATGTCAGGAGTTCTTGGCACTCGTGGCAGGACACCAGTATACAAAGCTCGTGGAGCATAGTTCCGGTGTATCAGAGTTCGCCGAGTCGCTGGCCGTCCTGGATCAAAGGGTGCATGGCTCGCGTAGGAGCGGGCCCGATTTTTGGGCTGGCGAGGGGGGTGTTCTGCTTGAGATGACGAGCCCCTGTAAAGCAGCAATCCGAGCGCTTAGTCCCTCGCACCAGACCATTACGGACGCGAAGGGGAAACTGGGTGAGATGTTTCCTGGGGCGAGACAAATGATACGGCGGTTCTATTGCTCTGGGCCAAACGAGCTCTCGGTAGTGCTGCACGTTGAAACGCCGGGTTTCACGGCTCTGTTGGGAGGTGACCTGGCGACGGGCCATGACAACAGAAGAGGTTGGAGAGCCGTCGTCTCTTCCAACGTACGCCCGCCGAGCCGAGGCCACGCATACAAGGTAGCGCACCACGGTTCGCCCACTGGCGATCATACGGGTATATGGGATGTCCTGTTGGAACAGAAGCCGATCGCTGTATTGACGCCGTACGCAGCTGGCCGGGAACCGCGGCCCTCTGATCTGGATGTGGCCCGAATAAAAGCTCGCTGTGCGGATAGGGGGGCGTATTGTACCTTGTACCCGCCCGTGAGACGCCCCACAAAGCGGGCTAAGAGTGTTGATAGAACCATGAAGGAAGTAGTAAGGTACAGAATGGCGCTAAGGAACGAAACCGGTCACATTCGCCTCCGCGGACCACTGGAGGGGTGTGAATCTGGGCCTTCGGTGGAACTCTTCGGGGGTGCTGTGGTGTTGTAGCTGTTGATCTGCTCAAGAAGAACCACCGATTCGCACTCAAAGCCATGGCAACATGAAGAGCAGGGCTAATCGCGCCTCTTCAGGTCCGGCTTCTTTCCATCGGATCTGAGGCACCTATCGGGCCTTGGCCTCCGGACAGAAGGCAGGACCGAGGGGCGCGGCCTCTGCGGTTAGACGGTCCCGTCGACGGGCTTGGGGCCCCGTGTTCCGCCGGGGGGGGCCGCTGCTCACCGGCTGCGCTGCGGGAGCGGGCAGGCTCGACACCCGCTACCCGCCACGACGGGCAGGTTCGACACTCGTTCAGCTACCGGCTTTTGGGCGCTCGCCCATGCCACCCGACACGCGACGCTCGTCACCCGACACTCGACACCCGACACTCGACACTTGCTCCTTGCCCTGGCCGCCGTAGGTTCGGCGGGTGCGGCGGCCGAGGGCCGCGGTACGGGAGAGCGGCGATGGCGACGTTTCACGAGGCGGCGCGGGACATACCGGTGGCGGCGGAGGCGGACGTGGTGGTGGCCGGCGGCGGGCCTGGCGGGGTGATGGCTGCGCTGGCGGCGAAGGCGTCGGAGACGGCCCGCCCGGCCATGCTGCGCCGCGCGAAGGCGTGCTACGAGGCGTTCCTGTCCGCCCACGCCGCGGGCGACGCGGCGCGGATGAAAGCCGCGCTGGCCCTGCAGAAGGTGGGCGCGCGGCTCGGCCCCGTGCACGCCGCGCCGCGCACGGCCGGAACCGGCGAACCGAGCTCGGTGGTCGCGGCCTCCGCGCCTCCGCCGCCGGTTGCGGGCGGGCAGGGCTGGCAGGTGCTGTTCAACGGCAGGGACCTGGCCGGCTGGCTGGAGGCGGGCTCCCGGGAGCCGGGCGCGTGGCGCGTGGAAGACGGCTGTCTGGTGCGGGCGGGCCTTCGCGAGGGCTATCTCTGGACGGGCGGCGAGTACCGGGACTTCGTGCTGGAGCTGGACTACAAGCTGACGGCCAAGGGCGACGCGGGCGTGTTCCTTCGCGTGGGCGACGCCAACAACCCCGTTCAGACGGGCATGGAGGTGCAGATCAACGACCTGGCCAGCAGCCCGCCCCACGATAGGGACTGCGGGGGCTGGTGATGCTGGCCGCCCCCGCGCGCGCGGCGTTCAAGGAGGCGGGGCAGTGGAACCACCTTCTGGTCGCCTGCAAAGGCAGCGCGATCAAGGTTGTCCTGAACGACGTGACGGTCGTTGAGCACGATCTTCTGGTCCTGCGGCGCGGCGGACGCGGCAAGGTGCGCCCCGAAGGGCGCTTGGGGCTTCAGGGTTGGGGCGGCGGGAAGGTGTGGTTCCGCAACATCCGCGTCAAACGCCTGGACAGGTAGACGCGGCGCCGCCGGCGTGCGTGGGGCACGCGCGGGGGGCGGCCCTGTTGACTTTCCCCGTCGGCGGGGGAAAGATTCTTCTCAACGCTTGGCGCCTGTCGCGTGTCTATCCCGCAAGACACAGGCACCCAGGGGCGGCGAAAGGTCCGGTGCAACATGACGAGCACAGCGAGAATCCTGGCGGCCGCAGCGGCGGTGCTGGCCCTCGGCTCACTGGCGGGCGTGTGCACGGCCCAGGAGTACCAGGAGTACGCGGACGCCTACTCCGCCCCGCCCGTGGCGGCGGAAGAGCCGACCGCGCTGCTGTCGGCCGACCAGCTCGACGAGCTGCTCGCCCCCGTCGCCCTGTATCCCGACTCGCTGCTGGCGCAGGTGCTGCCGGCCGCGACGTACCCGCTGGACGTGATTAAGGCCCAGCAGTGGCTGGCGGCGCATCCGGAGGCGAGCGACGAGCTCATCGACGTCCAGCCGTGGGACCCGTCGGTGCAGGCGGTGGCCCACTACCCCACGGTGCTGGCGATGCTGGCTGAGCACATCGACTGGACGCAGGCGCTGGGGGCGGCGTTCCTCTATCAGCAGCAGGATGTGATGGATGCCATCCAGCGGCTGCGGCAGGAGGCCATCGACGCCGGCAACCTCCAGACCACCGCCGAGCAGGAGGTGGTCGTCGACGACGACGCGGTGCAGATCCTGCCGGCCAGCCCCGAAGTCATCTACGTGCCGCAGTACGACCCGCAGGTGGTCTACGTGCGGCGGGTGTACGCGGGGGGGCCGCCGGTGATCACCTTCGTGCGCCGGCTGATCGGGCGCTGGCTCGACTTCGGCTTCGACTGGCACCGCCGACACGTCACGGTGGGCGTCGGCTGGCACAGCGGCTGGCATTACGTGGACCGCCGCTGGCGGCCGGTGGCAAGGAACGTGACGGTCATCCGCACCGGCCCGGTGGTACGGTACTCGGGCGTGGTGACCTCCGCCCCGCTGCTGACGCGGAGCTGGTCGCGGAACAACCTCAAGCCGCGCCCGCTGCTGCCGCGCCCGGTGGTCGTCCGGCACGACGCGCCTCGCGTGGAGGCCCGCCCGCGCGGGCCGGCGGCCGTCAAGCCGTTCTCCGTGCCGCGACCGGTCGTGCGGACGATCCCGACGCGCCCGCCCGCCGCGGCGGTGACGCCGGGCCCGCTCCGCGTCGAGCCCCGCCGCGATGTGGAGAACGCCGCCCGGCGCGGCAGCGAGAGCCGCTCATCCTGGACCGGCCGGGGCGGCACCCGAACGCCGCCGCCCACAGTGACGCGCACGGCGCCGCCGACGGTCACACGCATCCCCCCAACGGCCACGCCCACGGTGACGAAGCCGCCGACGGTAACGCGTACGCCACCGACGGTCACACGTACGCCGCCGACGGCCACGCCCACGGTGACGAAGCCGCCGACGGTGACGCGTACGCCGCCGACGGTGACGCACACCCCACCGACGGTGACACGGACACCGACGGCAACCAGCACGCCGAGGTCTGTGCCGGGCACGACGGCCCGGCCGGCGCCATCGGCGTTCGGCGTGGGCAGTTCCTCGCGCGACGTTGATGCCGCCAGCAGGCGGGGCCAGCGGTCGCTTCGCGATGGACAGACAGGCACTGACAGCGGGCGCCGTGACGCCCGGCAGCGAGACGACAAACGAGACAGGAGCAGGCCATGAAGACGATCGCGGTCCTGGGCGTTTCGGCGTTGGTGCTGGCGGCGGCGGGCTGCCAGGAGCAGCAGGTGGCGGCCCAGCCGGCGCAGGTGCCGGGCAGGCCGGCGGCGGAGCAGCAGACGTTCGCCAGCCCCGATGACGGCATGAAGGCGCTGCTGGCGGCGGTGAAGATTCCCGACCGCGAGGCGAGGCGGGCGGCGATGCGGGCGGTGCTAGGCCCGGCCGCGGCGGACCTCAGCAGTGGCGACCCCGTCGCCGACGCCAACAGCTTCCAGAAGTTCGCCGCCCGCGCGGACGAGCAGGCACGCCTGGAAAAACGCGGTGACGACGAGGCGGTCCTGCTGATCGGCATGCAGGACTGGCCGTTCCCCGTACCGCTGGTGAAGGCGGCGGACGGGAAGTGGTTCTTCGACACGGCCGCGGGCAAGCAGGAGATCCTCGCGCGGCGGGTCGGGGCCAACGAGCTGGCGGCGATCGCGGTCTGCCGGGCCCACGTGCTCGCCCAGCGGCAGTACGCCGCGACCGACCGCGACGGCGACGAGGTGCTGGAGTACGCCCAGCGCTTCCGCAGCCACCCGGGCACGAAGGACGGACTGTACTGGGAGACGGCGGCCGGCGAGGAGCAAAGCCCCTTCGGCCCGCTGATGACCGACGCGAAGGAGCGAGGCTACTTCGCCCCGCGCGGAGCCGACGAGCCGAAGACGAGGCGCCCGTTCCAGGGCTACTACTACCGCATTCTGAAGAAGCAGGGCCCGGCCGTGCCGGGCGGACGGTACGACTACGTGATCAACGGCAACATGATCGCGGGCTTCGCGCTGGCGGCCTGGCCGGCGAAGTACGGCTCATCGGGCGTGATGACGTTCGTGATCAACCACCAGGGCAAGCTGTACCAGAAGGATCTCGGCCCGCGCACGGGCGAGATCGCCGCCGCGATCACCGACTACGACCCCGACGCGACCTGGACGCTCGTGAAGGACTGACAGGCGGGCTACGGCTAGAGAAGGGCGATGAACTCATCGACCGTCAGGCCCGCCTCCCGAATGAGCGTGCGGAGCGTTCCCTTCGCCAGTTCGCGGTGGTTCGGAACGGTCAGCCGGCGGTATGGCGGCTCGCGGAGGCGCAGCACCATGTGGCTGCCCGTCTGATGGTCAGTTCGTAGCCCAGACGGGCGAATGCCTTGACGGCCCGTTGTCCCGAGACGACGGGCAGACGGTTCACAGACGGACCTCGACGGTCTCCTCCGTTATCGCCGGGGGAATGGGCTCCCCATGCTTGCGGAGGCTTTCGAGGTAGGCAGCGGCGGCGTCCTGGATATTCGCCATGGCTTCCGCCCGCGTCTGGCCCTGGGATACGCAGCCCGGGAGAGACGGACAGGCGGCCACGAACACGCCGTCCTCGTCCTGTTCGATATGGACGCGGAACTTCATCGCATGACCTCAGATCTTCGCGTGCATGATACCTCGACAGCCGCGCGGCGGCAAGGCCTCGCGCGCCGGCGCGGCGGGCGCGTCCTGCCGGCGGGCTACCGGTAGCGCCCCTCGCGTCGCCACACGTCGAGGATCAGCCCGTAGCGGCGTAGGGCCATGCCCGTGTAGATGCAGTTGCTCGTGGAGAACACGTAGCCGCCGCCGGGCATCCCGTGCCGCAGGGCGTAGCGTGCCGACTCCACGCACTGCTCGTCGGTGCCCGTGTCCAGCAGGGCGCAGCTCACGTTGCCGATCAGGCAGACCTCCTCGCCCACGCGGCGCTTCACCTCCGCGATGTCCACGCCGCCCTGCGGGTCGAGGCTGTGCAGCGCGTGCGGCCGGGCCGAAACCAGCGAGTCCAGGATCGGCATGATGTTCCCGTCGGTGTGCTTGATGACGAAGAAGCCCATCTCGCGGTAGCCGGCGATCAGACGGGCCAGGTACGGCGTGACGAACTCGTCGAACATGGCCGGCGAGAGGAACGGGCGGTCGTTGAAGCAGTAGTCGCTGCACAGGGCCCAGCCGTCGAGCAATCCGGCCGCGGCGAAGTTCCGCCCGCGCGCCAGGGCGCCATCGACGGCGCGGGCGCAGCGGTCCTTGACGGCCTGGGGGCGGTCGGCCAGCTCGCAGGCGGCCTCCATCATGCGCTCGCCACTGGGGATGCTCATGGTGGCGTCGCCGTGGATCATCAGGAAGTAGTCGGTCCCGCTGAGCTGGCGGATGATCTCCAGGCAGCGCAGCGTCTCGTCGTCTCCGTCGGCCCCCCAGCCGCCGGGCGGGTGGAAGAAGATGGCCGCGTGATCGTAGCGCCGCGCGGTGGCGACGTGGAGGTCGGCGATGTCGCGCCGATGGAGCCCGCGCTCGGCGGCGGACATTTGCGCCCACTGCCCGTAGTGCCGCTGCGAGGGGTGCACGCGCCCGAAGGCCTCCATCGTCAGGAAGAAGACCAGCTCGAAGTGCGGCACCAGGCCGGTCGGCCGGCGGCACTGCAGTGCCGTGACGAACTTCTCGCGGGGCGTCTGATCTGCCATGGCGAGCGGATTGTCGGGTTCCGCCGACCCGTTGCCAACGAAAAAGCCGTCATTGCACGGCTTTTCGCTACAAACGGCGCGGGCGTTCTGCGATAATTCCGCCTTTGCCGGGGCGTCGGGGCGGCAGGGAAGGCCGCTCCGCCCGCCGGCGGGGCAAGGTCCCGCGGAAAGAGAGTTTCGCCGTGGCGGAAGACAACGGATTGCAGGACGAGCAGGCGCCCGACCAGGCCGCCGACGGGGACGGCGCCGAGGGGCCCGAGGGGCAACCGGGCGAGCCGGCCGGCGGGCCGGGGCAGGTCACGCTGGAGCCGGCGCTGTTCCCCAACGAGCGGATCGACGAGACGGCCATCGAGCAGGAGCTGCGCGACAGCTACCTGACGTACGCGATGAGCACGATCATCGACCGCGCGCTGCCGGACGTGCGCGACGGGCTGAAGCCTTCGCAGCGCCGCGTGCTGGTGGCGATGAACGACCTGAACCTGGGGCCCCGCAGCAAGCACCGCAAGTGCGCCAAGATCGCCGGCGACACGTCCGGCAACTACCACCCCCACGGCGAGGGCGTGGTCTATCCCACGCTGGTGCGCATGGGCCAGGAGTGGAACCTGCGCTACCCGCTGGTGGACCCGCAGGGCAACTTCGGCTCCATCGACGGCGACCCGCCCGCCGCCATGCGCTACACCGAGGCCCGCATGACGGCACCGGCCACCGAGATGCTCGAGGACCTCAACCTCGACACGGTGGACATGCAGCCCAACTACGACGACACGCGCACCGAGCCCACGGTGCTGCCCGGCAAGTTCCCCAACCTGCTGGCCAACGGCTCGCAGGGCATCGCGGTGGGCGTGGCCACGAGCATCCCGCCGCACAACCTGCGCGAGATCTGCGACGCGCTGGTCCACCTGATCGAGCATCCCGAGGCCACGGTGGACGACCTGATGCTGATCGTCAAGGGGCCGGACTTCCCCACCGGCGGCGTCATCTGCGGGCGGGAGGGGATCGCCGAGGGCTACCGCACCGGCCGCGGGCGCGTGGTGGTGCGGGCGAAGGTGCACACGGAGCAGACCCGCGGCGGCAAGACGCAGATCGTCGTGACGGAGATCCCCTACCAGGTGCTCAAGAGCACGATCCTGGAGCGGATCGCCGAGACGGTCAAGAGCGACAGGATCAAGGACATCGCCGACGCGCAGGACCACTCCGACCGCACGGGGATGCGGATCGTGGTGGAGTTGAAGCGCGGCGCCAACCCCGAGGTGGTCGTCAACCAGCTCTACGAGTACACCCCGCTGCAGTCGACCTTCAGCATCATCAACATCGCCCTGGTCAACCGCACCCACCAGACGCTGTCGCTGCGGGACATGCTGTGGCACTTCCTGGAGCACCGCAAGGACGTGGTGCGCCGGCGGACGGCCTTTCTGCTCCGCCGCGCCCGCCAGCGGGCGCACGTGCTGGAGGGGCTGATCCTCGCCGTCGCCGACATCGACCGGATCATCGAGACTATCAAGAAGTCGCCGGACGTCCCGGCCGCACGCGAGCGTCTGATGGCGCTGGACCTGCGCCTGACCGAGCAGGCCGCCGTCCGCAAGGTGCTGCCGGAGAAGTTCGTCCGCCGCGCGTCGGCGGAGGCCCAGCGGCTCACCCGCGTGCAGGCCGACGCCATCCTGGCCATGCAGCTTCAGCGGCTGACGGGGCTGGAGATCGAGAAGCTCGCGGAGGACTACGCCGCCCTCACCGAGGAGATCGAGGGCTACGAGGCGATCCTGGCCAGCGAGGAGCGTCTGCTGGACGTGATCCGCGAGGACATCTACGAGATCAAGGACAAGTACGGCGACGAGCGGCGGACGGAGATCATCGGCGAGGTGGGGGAGTTCGCGATGGAGGACCTGATCGCCGAGGAGGACGTGGTGGTCACGCTGACCCACGAGGGCTATGTCAAGCGGATGCCGCTGACGACGTACCGCCGCCAGGGGCGCGGCGGGCAGGGGATCATCGGCTCCGACGCCCGCGAGGGCGACTTCGTCGAGGAGCTGTTCATCGCCTCCACCCACGACTACCTGCTGATCTTCCTGAACAACGGGCGGATGCACTGGCTGAAGGTCTACGACATCCCCTCCCTGCCGCGGACGAGCAAGGGCCGGGCCATCGTCAACCTGCTGGAGATGCAGCGCGACGAGAGCATCTGCGCCGTGGTGGCCGTGCGCGAGTTCGACGAGCGGTTCCTCGTGACCGCGACGCGCCGCGGGCAGATCAAGAAGACCGAGCTGAAGGCCTACTCCAACGTGCGGCGCGGCGGGCTGCAGGCGGTGGGCCTGCGGGCCGGCGACGTGGTCATCGGCGTGGCCCTCACCCGCGGCGGCGACGAGATCGTGCTGGCCACGAAGGACGGCAAGGCCATCCGCTTCGCCGAGTCGGAGGTGCGCCCGATGGGGCGCGTCGCCGCCGGGGTCAAGGGCATCGCCCTGCGCAAGGGCGACGAGGTGGTCGACATGTGCGTGGTCGACCCGCTGGCCACGCTGCTTACGGTCTGCGAGAACGGCTACGGCAAGCGGACCAGCTTCGAGGAGTACCGCGCGCAGAGCCGCGGCGGCATCGGCCTGGTCAACATCCAGACGACCAGGCGCAACGGCAAGGTCGTCGCCGTCAAGGCCATGCGCGACGCCGACGAGCTGATGCTCATCACCCAGCACGGCATGATCGTGCGGGTCGGCCTCGGCGAGATGCGCGTCATCGGGCGCAACACCCAGGGCGTGCGGATCGTCCGCTTCCGCGAGGCCGGCGACAAGCTCGTCAGCGTCGCACGCGTCGTCAGCGAGGACGACTCGCAGGGAACGCTGCGCCTCCCGCCCGGCCAGGCCGACGAGGGCGAGCAGCACAAGCTCTTCCGCCCCCCGGCCGTCGGCGCTGCGGCCGAAGAGCAGCCCCCCGGCCACGAGGCGGGAGCCGAGCAGGACGAGGAGGCCGACGAACCGCACCTCGGCGAGGACGAAATCCCGCACGAGGAGGCCGAAGGCCAGGAAGAGCAAACGCCGTCGGAGGAGGAAGACCAGCAGCAACAGGAAGGACAGCAGCGAAACGATGAGGATGACGTAACGTCGCTGTAGTGCTCTGGGCATGGTTCAAGTCACCCCGGCGCCTCCGCGCCTGACCGGTAGAGCGGAAGAGGCGACAGCCCCCCGGCGGCGCAGCATCATCCGACGGCGCCGTCCCGCAAGGAGTCCATCGATGGGCCGCCTTGCCTGTCTGCTGAGTGCCCTCGGATGCGGGCTGGCGCCCGCCGCGGCCGGCGAGAAGCTGACGATCCAGTCCGACGCGCTGCGCCTGGAGGTGCAGGCCGAGCCGTACGCCTGGCGGCTGATCGACCGGGCGACCGGCAAGGTGCTGCTCGAGCAGGCGGAGACGAGCTTCGTCGTGGGCGGCAAGCCGGTCGCGGCGGCATCGGCGGCGCCGGCCGGGCAGGACGGCCGCACGCTCCGCCTGCGTCTGGCGCTGACCGGCAGCGGCGCCGCCGCGGAAGCCGCGTTCGCCCTGCGCGACCCGAACGTGCTGACGGTGACGCTGGGCTGCCAGGGCGCCGCCGAAGTCGGTGAGAGCTTCAAGGACAACGGCGAGCACGTCTACGGCATCTGGGAGAGCACGCAGGCCAGGCCGCTGGACAACCGCGGCGAGAGCCGCGCGCTGATCGGCACGCGCAACTCCCGCGGGTCCACCCACGTCAACGCCCGCGCGCCGTTCTACGTCACCAGCGGCGGCTACGGCGTCTACGCCGAGACGACCGCCCTGGGCAGCTACCGCATCGCGCTGGACGGCCGGTCGGGCTTCCGCTTCCGCGGCGAGAAGCTGACCTGGCACGTCCTGCGCGGGCCGACCTACGCCGACGTGATGCGGCGCTACAGCGCCCTGGCCGGGCCGGCCTTCCTGCCCCCGACATGGGCGCTCGGCACCATCGTCTGGCGCGACGCGACCCGACAGGCTGAACTGCTCGCCGACCTGAAGGACCTGCGGCGATTGCGCATCCCGGCCTCGGCGATGTGGCTCGACCGGCCGTACACCTCCGGCGGCTGGGGCTGGGGGAACATCGACTTCGACCCGAAGGCCTTTCCCGATCCCAAGGCCATGATGCGGGCGCTGGACGAGCACGGGATGAAGCTGCTGGTGTGGATCGCCAACCGCGCCGCCAACACGCTGAAGGCCGAGGGCGAGGCGAAGGGGTACCTGTTCGGCCGGGGGGGCAGCCCGGCCGCGGACCTGCGGAAAGAGGCGGCGTACAAGTGGTTCGTCGGCAGGCTGAAGGGCTTCGCCGCGATGGGCGTGCGGGGCTACAAGATCGACCGCGGCGCCGAGGGCGAGATGCCCGACGAGGTCCAGAACGAGAACGTACATGTACGGCCCGTGGCTGCTGGCGGCGCCCGTGCTGGAGGCGGGGGCCAAGGCGCGCAAGGTTCATCTGCCGGCCGGGCGGTGGCTCGACGCCAACGACGGGCGCACAATCCACCTCGGGCCGAAGACCATCGACGCGCCCGCGCCGCTGGACGTGATGGCGACGTTCCTCCGCGAAGGGGCGCTGCTGCCGACCGGCGACGTGCTGAAGTGCAACAACACGTGGACGAAGGACTGGCAGCCGCGGCTCGACCTGGAGGTCTTCCCGCCGGCCAGAGGGACCAGCCGCTTTGCGTGCCTGGCCGGCGAGCGCACCGTGCCGCTGACGTGCACCACCGACGAGGAGGCCATTCGCATCGCGCCGGGCGGCACGGTCTCCTGGCACGAGCTGACGGTGCACTGCACCCAGCCGACGCGCATCCTGCTGGACGGCAAGGAGCTGAAGCCCGGCAAGGGCTGCGCCTACGACGCGGCCGGGCAGCGCCTCGTGCTGACCGGCTGCAAGGCCGAGGCGGTCGTGCTGGCGGGCGCCCACCCGCCGACGGGTAAGTGAGCCGGGCGCGCCGCCCCTACGGCCGGGAGATGAAGTAGAAGACCGCGACGATGGCGGCGACGAGCGCCCAGCCGGCGAGGAAGCCGGCGACCGACGTGAGCGACGGGACAGGCAGTTCGATGCTGCTGCGCGGGCCGAAGAGGTTCCGCCGCGGCGCGGCGACGGTTCCCGGCGGCAGCGTGCAGGGCGCCTCCACCTGCTCGTTCGGCTTCACCGGCGTCCGCGTCAGCGCGTAGATGTTTTCCAGCTTCTCGGCCGGCGTGCGCGGCGTGACCAGGCTGACGGCGATGCCGGCGAGCGTCCCGCCGGCGAGGTAGAAGACCATCTGCCACGGCAGGTATACCTCGACCCGCCCGCCGGCGTCGAACACCAGGCGCAGCGGCCCGGCCGCCGGCAGTCCGCCCAGCCAGTCGATGAAGAACCGCTGTTCGGTGAGCCACCAGACGCCGAAGGCGGCGAGCGTGGCGGCCCACGCCCCGGCCGTCGTCGTCCGCCGCCAGAACAGCCCCAGCCAGAACGCGATGCCCATCATGGGGGCGATCTTCCAGAAGATCTCCAGCCCCTTGACCACGCCGGGCAACCAGTAGGCGAAGGCCACCCCGCCGGCGACGATGCCGAAGGCGGCCAGCCGCCCGACCAGCACGTAGTGGGCCTCGCGCCGCCCGCGGACCAGCGGGCGGTACAGGTTCTGCGTGAACAGCGCCGCCGAGGCGATCATGAACGAGTCGCACGAGCTCATCAGGCTGGCCAGCAGCGCCGCCAGGAACAGGCCCAACAGGCCGGGCATCAGCCGCGGCAGGAAGTCGGCCGCCACCAGCCCGAAGACGTGGTCCGGATCGGGCCGCATCCCGCGCTCGGCGAAGTACGCCACGGCCGCCAGGCCCGTCAGGCACCAGGCGATCGTGCAGATGCGTTTGACGAAGTTGCCGCCCATCAGCCCGACGCGTCCGTTCATCTCCGTCCGCCCGGCGGCGCTGTTGCCCATCGTGTGCGGCTGCGTGACGATGCCCACCAGGGCGTTGAACGCGATGACGACGACGTAGAACAGGCCGATCTCGCGCGGGGCGATGAGGGAGAACATCTGCGGGTCGGCGATGCGGCTGTGCAGGCCCGCCAGCCCGCCGACGGCCCCCAGGACGAACGGCAGCAGCATGAACGAGAAAACCACCGTCAGGATGCCCTGGACGAAGTCGGTGACGATCGCGGCGCCCAGCCCGCCGGCCACGCCGTAGACGACGAACAGGGCCGTCATGACGGCGATGGCGGCGTCGGAGGGCACGGCCCCGCCGGTGCTGGCGGCGATGACCGCGCCGGAGCCCTTGAGCATCACGCCGATGTTGATCATGAGCTGCGTCATGCCGACGACGGCGAACAGCATGGCCACGCTGCGCCCGAAGCGGGCCTCGAAGGCGTCGCCCGTGGTGATCGCGCGGAACCGCCGCATCACCGGGGCGATCAGCCAGTAGAACGGCGTGGCGAACAGCCACAGCCACTGGTACCAGATCCCGCTCAGCCCGCTGGTGAACGTCTTGGACGCCACGCTGACGGCCTGGTCGCTGTGCGTGCCGGTCCCGAAGGCGTGGCCGATCATCATGGCCTTGCCGAACCGCCGCGGCATGAAGAAGTCGGCGGCGCTGTGGACCCGCCGCGCCGTCCACATCCCCAGCGCGGTGGTCCCCGCCAGGTACGCCGCCAGCACCGCCAGATCAATCCAGTGCAGACCAAACATGCCCTTGCCTCTTCGCCGGAACGGATACCAGAACCGGCGCCGCCGCGGCGGCGCCCGCCAGTCGCCGAACGTCGCGATCAGCCGCCGGGCGCCGGCGATGAACAGCACGCTGGACGCCTCGCCGGCCATCAGGTTCGCCAGCTTCCACGCCTCCGCGAGGCGCGTCACGGCCGTCAGGTGCAGGCGATCCGGTACTTCATGCTCCGGCCTCCGCGCCCGCGCGGCAGTTGCCGACGGCCTCGCTGGTGGGCACGTAACGATTGTATACCCGCAGCAAGCGCACGGGGGAAGCGACGCGCAGGACCGGCCCGCCGGTCACGTCGCCGGGCACGCTGAGGGTCTGTTTCCGCTTCGTGTCGTACTCCCCGAATCGCCCCCAGCCGTACTGGCGCTGCTCGCCGCCGTCGCACAGCACGCCATCCACGAGGCACGTGATGATCCGCGGTCCGCCGTCGACGATGAACACCACGTGGTGCAGCCTCCCTGCCTTCAGCAGCCCGCAATCGCAGTCCCACCCGCCGGCGTCGGTGCGAACGACGTACGGCTGGTCGGCGTAGTTGTCCGTCGGGATCGGCCGACCGGTCACGACGTCTCGCCCGTCGCCTGGCATGGCCGCCTTCGTGAAGGGGATTCGTCCACAGATTACACAGATGGCACAGAGGGCAAAGACAGGGACCGCGCGGCCGCGCGGTCAGCGGCGTGCGCCTTCCATGCTGAAGCCGCCCGTTCCGTGCATCCGTGTAATCTGTGTAATCTGTGGACTCATTTCCCGCTGCGTAATCTGTGGACTCATTTCCCGCTGCGTAATCTGTGGACTCATTTCCCGCTGCGTGCCCGCACGACTATCGACCGCGTGAAGTCCGGCAGCGCAACCGTGCCGCCGGCGGCGGCGCCGTCGGTCCAGCGGTTGGCCCACGGGTCGTAGAAGCGCACGTCGCCCAGCGGCCGGCCCGCCTCGCCGAGGACGACCTTGGCCTCGCGGACGGTCTGCGGCGCCTGGCCGTCCCTCAGCTCGCTTTGCCATGCGTTCTGCCTGTCGCGGCACCAGGCAAGCACGGTCCGTCGCCCGCGCAGCACGTAGACGCGCAGCCGATCGTGCTCGACCATCGCCGGCTCGAACCGTTCCGCGGGCGGGTCGATGCCCTTGATCGCCTCGGCAAAGCCGCCAAACACGCCCCACAGGTCGTTGCGGTCGACGTACTCGGCCCAGTGCCAGCAGTGCCCGCTGCCGGCCGCCCCGGCGAAAAACGGCGCAAACAGCACGTCGTGCAGGATGATGCCCGCGGCGTCCTTCTCGTACAGCTTGAACGGCCCGCTGTGGCGCGGCTCGACGGCGCCGCTCTCGGCCAGCAGGACCGGCCGGGCGGGCTTGAACGCCAGCATCTCGCGCACCGCGTCGGCGGCCAGCACGTCCACCGGCCCGCGGCAGATTTCCCACCGCGCGCCACAGTCCAGGTAGCGGTGCACCTGCGCCACGTCGTTGCCCTTCATCGTCACGACGCGCCGGTACATGTCCCTCTTGCGCTCGTCGTCATAGCTGCCCAGCGACTGCATCGCCAGGTTCCGCGACAGGAGCCGGTGCAACTCGCCCAGCATCTCGGCCGTCCAGTCCTCCCACCTGCCCCCGCGAACGCAGTCCATCTCGTTCCACAGCTCCCAGCCGAACACCTCGGGGCGCTGGCCGAAGCGCCTGGCCAGCCACGCCAGTTTGGCCTTGAACTGCCGCCGTCCGGCGTCGCTGTCGAGCAGCTCGGCCATGCTCCTGTACCGCCCGCCGTCGGAAACGTGATGGATGGCCTTGAGGAACGTGGCCTTCGGATGCGTGTGGATCTCGCGGAAGTGCTCCAGGCACAGCTTGAGGCGGATGCCGTGCTTCCGTGCCGCCGCCAGCAGCGCGTCGATCCGCCGGG
>Ga0172363_10002041_pt1 | contig 16324 bp, 15 predicted proteins | sample LakKivs2_kivu2a2_FD_114541 | JGI IMG/M metagenome (GOLD analysis project Ga0172363, IMG submission 114541) | Sediment microbial communities from Lake Kivu, Rwanda - Sediment s2_kivu2a2 | ecosystem: Environmental > Aquatic > Freshwater > Lake > Sediment | place: Rwanda: Western Province, Lake... | reverse complement strand
GAGATGGTCCAGAGAGAGAAAGAGCCTCAGATAATAGTGTCTCGCTCTCACCCCAATCTTATCCGCGGCCTTTTCGAACTGGAAATTCCCGAGGTCCATAACGGCGTAGTAGAGTTGAAGGCTGTGGCCCGAGAGGCTGGGCATCGCACGAAGGTGGCAGTCGCCACCACCCAAGAAAACGTTGACCCCGTGGGCTCCTGCCTTGGCCCCCGAGGCATAAGGCTTCAGAGCATCATCAATGAACTGAACGGCGAAAAGATAGATGTCATCCAGTGGCATCCCGACCCCGCAGTATTCATCGCCAATGCCCTCGGCCCGGCGCAGGTGGCAAGCATAAGAACCGACGAAGGAAGCAACACGGCCACTGTGGTTGTGCCCGACAAACAGCTTTCCCTGGCGATAGGTAAGGAAGGGCAAAACGCCCGACTGGCAGCAAGGCTTACAGGTTGGCGAATTGATATTAAGAGTGTCTCCGCCATCGAGGCAGAAAGGGGCCTTGTACAAGAGCCCGAGATAGCAGAGAAAGCCATCCCCGAGAAAGTCACGAGCCAAGCGGTCAAGGAAAGAGAGCCGGTTGAGGCGGAAGCAACTGAAGAGGTCGGAGAGGAAGAGCCGGTTGAGATTCCTGAGATTACAGAAGCCGCGCCTGAGAAGCCTGAAGAAAAACAGATTCGTTTTGCCGAAGATATACTGGCAGGAACGCTGAAAGCCAAGATGCCGGAAAAAGGGGCGGCCAAGGGCAAGAGAAAGGGGAAGGTGACGAAACATAAGAAACAAGTTGAACGTTTCGCAGAAGATGAAAGTGAATAGCAAGCGGCTGCCCTTGCGTACCTGCATAGCCTGTCGCCAGACCAGGGAGAAGAAAGACTTGATTCGGCTGGTGAGCACGGAGAACGGCGCTGCTGAGATAGATAGATCTGCAAAGAAGCCGGGAAGAGGCGCCTACCTCTGTCCCAGAAGGACGTGCTGGGAGGTGGCGCTGAAGAAAAACCGCCTGGACTATGCTCTACGAACAAAACTTCACGACGACAGCCTGCAAACATTGCGTGAGTATGGTCACGCTCTGGAGGAGAATTAGACTTGGATGAGAGCAAACCCACGTTGAAGAAAGGCCCGCCGCAAATCGAGCTTCCACCTTCCATAACTGTGAAGCAGCTGGCCGACCTGTTGAAAGTAGAGCCAATAAAAATCATTAAACAGCTCATGCGTAAGGGCATCATGGCCAATGTCAACCAGACCATTGACCTGGATACCGCAATCGCAACGGCCGTGGACTTCGGCTATGAGGCAAAAGCGAAAAAAGAGCGTGCGGCTGCGCCTTCCCGAAAGGCACCCCGCAAAGGAAAAGCCAAGGGAAAACTGGCAGCCCGTCCTCCGGTGGTCACCGTTATGGGACACGTCGACCACGGCAAGACGACCCTGCTCGACGCCATCAGAAAGACGAATGTGACCGCCCGCGAGGCAGGAGCGATTACACAGCATATCGGAGCTTACCAGGCGGTACTGGATGGACGGAAAATCACCTTCCTGGACACGCCCGGACACGAGGCTTTCACGGTCATGAGAGCCCGGGGGGCGCAAGCAACCGACATTGTAATCCTGGTGGTAGCCGCCGATGATGGCGTCATGCCCCAGACCGTCGAAGCCGTGAACCATGCCAAGGAAGCCAAGGTGCCCATAGTAGTCGCACTCAACAAGATTGACAAGGCCGATGCCAACCCCGACCGCGTGAAGCAACAACTTGCGGACCTGGGTCTGGTCATTGAGGAGTGGGGCGGCGACACTGTTTGTGTGCCGATATCGGCCAAGCAGGGGCAGGGAATACCCGATTTGCTGGAGAACCTGTTCCTGGTGGCTGATATATTGGAACTGAAAGCCGACCCTGAGAGCGTCCCAGAGGGTGTGGTCATCGAGGCCAAGCTGGACAAGACCAAGGGGCCCCTGGCTACGTTTCTTGTGCAGAAGGGTACGCTTAAACGAGGCGACGTCGTGGTGGCCGGCAGCGCCTGGGGGAAAGTGAAGGCCATGTTTGACGACAACGGAAAGCAGGTCCACAAAGCTGAGCCGTCTATGCCGGTGGAGGTCCTCGGCCTGAACGAGGTGCCCAAAGCAGGCGACCTGTTCGCCGTCCTCCCCGACGAGCGCGAAGCACGAAGCCTGGTTGAGAAACAGGGCCATGCGAGACCCGGTCCCGCTTTGAGTTTGAGCGCTATTTCCAGTCAGATAAGCAGCGGGCAGATAAAAGAGCTCAACATAGTGTTGAAGACCGACGTGGACGGCAGCATTGAACCCATCAAGAGCTCGATAGAGAGGCTGAGCACGGAGAAGACAAAGGCGAGAGTCATTCACGCGGCTAGCGGCAGCATCGCCGAGAGCGACGTGCTTCTGGCTTCGGCCTCGAAAGGCATCATCATCGGCTTCAACAGCGCCGCTTCGCCGGGGGCAAAACAGCTAGCCGACGCCGAGGGGGTAGGCATCCAGCACTACGACATAATCTACAGGCTAATAGAGGATGTGGACAAGGCATTGAAGGGACTGCTCGAGCCGACTTACGGCGAAGTGCTCAGCGGCCGCGCCGAGGTCAGGGCCGTCTTCCCGCGCGGCAAGGCAGGGAAAATAGCCGGGATTTACGTTACGGAAGGGAAAGCATCGAGAGACGCTCGTGTCAAAATACTACGCCAGAACAAAGTCGTTGCCGAGGCCCGTATTTCCAGCCTGAAGCGGTTTAAGGAGGACGTGACGGAAGTGTCAACCGGGCTGGAATGCGGCCTGGGTTTGGAGGGCAACGTGGATTTTCAGACTGGCGACGTTATCGAGTTCTACCGGAGGGAACGGATAGACTAATCAGACTCCGTAGCCAGGAGACTTGGTTGAGCAGGCGGAGTGAGCGAACGTGTAAATTGATACAGCGTGAGATCAGCAGCCTGCTAGAACGCGAGGTTAATGATCCCAGGTTAAGCAAATTCGTGTCGGTGACGGAAGTCACCCTTTCTCCCGATCTTAAATATGCCAAAATCTACGTCAGCACCCTGGGCAGCGAGGCCAACAGGCAGGATTTGCTGGCGGGCTTCAATAAGGCTTCAGGATTCTTGCGCAAGGAGTTGGCGGCTCGCATAAGACTAAGGCAGATACCGCAGCTTAGCTTCCATTATGATGATTCTATAGAGCGCGGCGCGCGATTGCTTAAACTGATGGGGGAACTAAGCTGCGGCGAAAGTGATAGAATTGACGGCGGTAGCGGCCCTGGCACCAACAAAGGAGGTAATAATGGGACCAATAAACGTAGCCATAATAGGCGTCGGTAATTGTGCGTCATCTCTAGTACAGGGAGTTCACTACTACAAGGACGCCAACGAAGATGAGTTCGTACCCGGCCTGATGCACGTCAACCTGGGAGGGTATCACATATCTGATATCAACTTTGTAGCCGCATTTGATATTGACAAGAACAAGGTCGGCAAAGATCTGGCCCAAGCTATTTACACCAAGCCGAATAACACCATCAAGTTCTGCGATGTCCCCAAGACGGGCGTCCGGGTCGAGCGCGGCATGACCCACGACGGACTGGGCAAGTACCTGTCTCAGGTTATCACCAAGGCACCGGGCCCGACCGCTAATATCGTGGAGATTCTCAAGAAGACGGAAACCGACGTGGTGCTCAATTATCTACCCGTCGGAAGTGAAGAGGCGACCAAATGGTACGTGGAACAGGTGCTGTCCGCAGGCTGCGGTTTCATCAACTGCATGCCTGTCTTTATAGCCCGTGAGAAATACTGGCAAGGCAGGTTTGCCGAGCGGGGACTCCCCGTCATCGGCGACGACATCAAGTCTCAAGTAGGCGCCACAATCACTCACCGGGTACTAACCAGGCTGTTCCGTGACCGCGGTGTCAAGTTGGAGAGGACTTACCAGCTGAATTTCGGCGGCAACACCGATTTCCTGAACATGCTGGAGCGAGAGCGACTGGAATCGAAAAAAATCTCCAAAACAAATGCTGTTACCTCTCAATTGGACTACGATATCGGTCACGACAACATTCATATCGGTCCCAGTGACTACGTACCCTGGCTGGACGACCGCAAATTCTGTTACTTGAAGATGGAAGGCCGCACCTTCGGCGATGTGCCTCTGAATCTGGAGTTGAAACTGGAGGTATGGGATAGTCCGAATTCGGCCGGCGTGGTCATAGACGCCATACGATGCTGCAAACTGGCGCGGGACCGCAGTCTAAGCGGGACCATAGTCGGGCCCTCGGCTTATTTCATGAAATCCCCACCGATTCAGTTCTCCGACGATGAAGCGCGTATAAGGACCGAGACATTCATAGCCGGACAGGACCAGCAAGGCCCCGTCTGCTTGCCTGAACTGGAGTCCGCCAAGGTGGAGGCATAGCCTGGCTGGCAGAGCTTAATGAATCTACCAGGCCTTCGACGGAACCTAGCCTATCGCATTACCGACCCCATAGTCAGAGTCTTGAGCAAGACGGGGGTCACGCCCAATGCTCTCACGCTCATCAATCTGGCTCTGAACGTAGTTGCCGCCTATGTGATTGCCACCGGGCATTTTCTTCCCGGCGGGATTTTGGTGCTGGTTTCCGGCTTTTTCGACCTGCTCGATGGCGCCTTGGCTCGCTTCGCCAAGCAAGCTACCAAGTTTGGCGCCATCCTGGATTCGACGGTTGACCGCATGTCGGAAGCGGCGATTCTCTTCGGCCTTTTGATCTGGTATTCGGGTCACGAAGGCAGACTGGAAGTTGCCCTTATCTTTACCGTCCTGATCGGCTCTTTCCTGGTCAGCTATGTGAGAGCCAGAGCGGAAGGGCTGGGGTGGCAGTGCCAGGTGGGCTTGTTTACCAGGGCGGAACGGGTTATAGTATTGGCGATAGGATTGCTGGCAAATCAAGTCTTTATCGTCTTATGCATTCTGGTGGTCTTCGTCTTTGTAACCGTGGGGCAGCGGTTGGTTTACCTATGGAGACAAGGCAGAGTGGCAGGTGACTAGGTGGCCGTTGTAGCTGTCGTGGGGGGGCAGTGGGGCGACGAGGGCAAGGGTAAGGTCATAGACCTGCTGGCCGAGAAGGCACAGCTAGTAGCTCGTTTTTCCGGCGGAGACAATGCCGGTCACACGGTAATTAACCCTCACGGCGAATTCCGGTTGCATCTTGTTCCGTCAGGCATTTTCTATCCGAAGGTGACCTGCATCATCGCCAATGGCGTGGCCATTAACCCGGCCGTGCTTCTTGAGGAAATAGATGACTTGCAGAGCCACGGCATAAGCGTCAATCGTCTATTCATCAGTGTCCGCGCTAATTTGATTATGCCCTATCACGTCCTCCTGGATAAGCTGGAAGAAGAAAGGTGCGGCAAGAGAGCAATCGGCACCACCCTCAGGGGAATCGGCCCTGCCTTTGCCGATAAAGTGGCCCGCCTGGGAATTCGCGCCGGAGATTTGCTGAACAAAGATGCATTTCTGAGTCGTCTGAAGTCGGTTCTGGAACTCAAGAATATCATCCTGACCAAGGTTTACCAGTCCTCGCCTCTGTCACTGGAGGACATCTATCAGGAGTACCTTGGCTATGGTGAGCGGCTCGCCCCTTTCATTCGGGAAACCAGCTCGATAATTCGCGAAGCGGCAGCCAAAGGAGACCTTGTCCTGTTGGAGGGAGCCCAAGGGGCGCTTCTTGACCCCGACTTCGGCACTTACCCTTATGTGACCTCATCTTCACCGCTGGCAGGAGCAAGCTGCATTGGCGCAGGCCTCGGTCCCAGACAAATCGACCGTGCCGTGGGCATATTCAAGGCATATGACACCAGAGTGGGCGCCGGCCCTATGCCCACAGAACTCAAAGACGGGACGGGCGACCTGATACGGGAGAAGGCTCGCGAGTATGGCGCCAGGACCGGGAGACCGCGCAGATGCGGCTGGTTCGACGCCGTGGCCGGCCGCTTCAGCGTTCAGATAAACGGCCTCACGGCCATAGCCCTGACTCACCTCGATATCTACGACGGCTTCCCCGTAATAAAACTGTGCACTGCCTACAAGTTCAAGGGCGAGACCCTGACCTATTTCCCCAGCGACATTGCCGTACTGGAAGAATGCCAGCCCGTCTACGAAGAACTGAGCGGTTGGCAAGAGCCAATCAGCGGAATCCGAACCTTCGAGAAGCTACCGGCGGGGGCACGCGATTATATGTCGCGCCTCGAGGACCTGCTTTCCTGCCCTATCAGCCTGGTCTCAGTAGGACCCGACCGAAGTCAGATTATTGAAAAGAATCCGAATCCCAAAGCACGAAGTCCTAAACGCCGATAATATCGAGCATCCTCGACAAGTCGGGACGGTATCGAAGCGCCAGACAGAAATGACCAGAAGACTGTTGATGTTCGAATTTGGGCATTTGGGGCTTAGAAACTAGGACCTGGAATTTGACCCGGGAATAGGCAAGTCTATCTTATGGTTCTTCAGCGCGTCCTTGATAATTCCGGCCGATTTCTCATCGGGCTCGACCAGAGGCAGGCGGGGTTTGCCTACCGGAAAGCCCACGTAGTTCAGAGCCCACTTGAGGGGCACGGGATTGGAAAGAACGAACAAGGCGTTCACTATTGGCAACAGGCGCCGGTGAAGCCCGGCGGCCTCTAGAAACTTGCCCTCCAGGAACCTATCTATCATATCCTTTATCTGAAGTCCTACCAGGTGGGAGGCAACGCTGATTATGCCGTAGCCACCCAGGGCCAGTATGGGATAAGTATCGCCGTCGTTGCCGCTATAGACCAGGAAGTCCTCTTTCGTTCCCTGGATGATTTCAGCTATTTGCCCGAGGTTACCGCTGGCTTCCTTAACTCCGACGACGTTATCAATCCGGCTCAGCCTGATCGTCGTATCGGCGGCCAGATTAGTGACGGTGCGCGAGGGCACGTTGTAGATAATGCAGGGCAAGTTAGTGCTCCGGGCGATGGCGCTAAAGTGTTCGAACAGGCCCTCCTGGGTCGGCCGATTGTAGTAAGGGACCACCAGGAGACAGGCGTCAACACCGATTTTCTCGGCCTCCCTGGTAAACTCCCTGCTTTCCCTGGTGTCATTGTTGCCGGTTCCAGCCACCACGGCTCCCCGGTTGCCTACGGCCGATTTCACTTCGGCAAAAAGCCGCAGCCTCTCGTCCAGGCTCAACGTGGGAGATTCGCCGGTGGTGCCGGCAACGACTACCCCATCGCTGCCCGAATTCAGCAAGGCCAGCGCCAGCCTACGAGCCTGCGCATAGTCAACCTCGCCGCCGTCATCGAACGGCGTGACCATGGCCGTTAATAGGCGGCCCAGCCTATTCTTACGTGGGGATTTTGGAGTGCTTCCGGAAACCTTAGCCCTATTCATTCAGGGTGGCCAAACTCTCTTTGAGGCGTATCCACCCCCTACTTATCCCCTCTTCCGCAATCTGCACGGCATTAAGCGCTGCCCCTTTGCGGACATTGTCAGCCACTATCCACATGACGAGCCCGCTGGGATGAGACATATCTTTTCTGATGCGCCCCACAAACACGTTGTCGGACCCACTAGCAGCCCAGGGTTGGGGGTAAAAACTCACCGTAGGGTCATCCAGCACTCTGACCCCGGGCGCCTGAGCCAAGATCTTTCTGGCTTCCTCGGGCGTGATGGGCGAACCAAATTCCACGTTGACCGCGGCACTATGTCCGAACCAAACAGGGACCCGTACGCAAGTCGCCGAGATAGCTATGTCTTCGGAATGCAGTATTTTTCGGGCCTCTTCCACCATTCTCTGTTCTTCTCTGGTGTACCCATTATCGAGAAATACGCCGATCTCCGGCAGTACATTAAAGGCTATTTGATGAGAATAGACGTGAGGGCAAATCCGGCGCCCTTCCAGAACCAACCGCGCCTGATTCGTCATTTCTTTCAGTGCCGCGCTGCCGCTGCTCGACACCGACTCATAAGTGCTCACCACGACTCGCTTGACCGGGTTGATCTTGTGTAAGGGCTGAAGCGCCACCACCAATTCGATTGTGGAGCAGTTCGGACTGGCGATTATGCCTTTATGCCCCTCTATGTCTCCGGGATTCACCTCCGGGACCACCAGCGGGACCGCGGCCTTCATCCTGAAAGCCGTGCTGGTGTCAATGACTACCGCCCCGGCTTCGGAAGCCACGGGCGCCAACCTGCGGCTGGTATCGGCGCCCTCACAGAAGAAGGCAATATCAACATCACGAAATGACTCCGCCTTCGCTTCCTTGACCTCGATTCTTTGATGATTAAAGGAAAGCTTCAGCCCGGAAGAGTATTCAGGGGACATCAGCTGGATTGAAGTCACCGGGAACTTACGCTGTTCAAGTATCTTAACAATCTCTTGCCCAACGATGTCGCCGGCGCCAATTACGGCTACGTTGAATCCTTCCATGGTATTCCCTACAGCTTTAGCAGGGCGTCCAGCCCGTAAGTCAGTCCCTTGCGTTTTGTCACTTCCCTGATCGCCATAATGACGCCGGGCAAGAAACTCTCCCGGCTTATGCTGTCGTGACGTAAGCTCAGTGTCTCACCTACGCCGCTAAATATGACCTCCTGGCCAGCCACGAACCCCGGCAGCCTCAAGCTGTGGATGGCTATGCCGTCCATCTGGCCTCCCCGGGTATCCTTCACCACTTCGCGTACTACTTCAGGATGTGCGAACGGCTTGCCGTGCGTTTCCAGCATTGCCCTGGCTGTGGCGATGGCGGTCGCTGACGGAGCATCCGCCTTTTTGTCATGATGCATCTCGATAATCTCGGCGTGGTCGAAGAACCTGGCAGCCAATCTCGACATATGTATCAGAAGGGCCGCCCCCAGAGAGAAATTGGGCGACACTATAGCGCCTACCTTGTTGGCCCGACACAATTTCCCGATTTCAGCCAAATTCGCCTCGGAAAGGCCTGAAGTGCCTATGACCATGTTGACCTTCTGTCTAAGAGCGACGCGGGCGGCGGCAATTGAAGCTTCGGCATTAGTGAAATCCACCACCACGTCGGCATCACAGCTCTTGAGGAGCGACTCCAAATCCGAAGAAAGCAGTATCAGTTCAGAAACCTCGGTCAAGGGAAGATACTGCTGGTTCACCTCTTTTTCCACGGCACCCACGGCCCTCAAGCCGGGCTCACGCACTACGGCTTTGGTTATCTCCTGGCCCATTCTGCCGAAGGCGCCGTTGATAACCACTCTTATCGGCTCTGCAGACGAAGTCATGTCCCTTTCTCTCCTTACGGGTGAAGAAACTTACCTGCCGCGGCTTCTGGGTTGTTCACCCCGGCCGCGCGGATGAGCGAATTTCCTGCGATGGTCCCTGTCAGGTGGAGCCGAGGATTCACTGACTTTAGCGCCGGGGACATTGGAAATGCCCTCCAGTATCGCTTTGCGAGACAGGTTTATCCTGCCCGAATTGTCTATGCCGATGACCTTCACCATCACTTCGTCTCCCACTTTGACCACATCTTCGACTTGCGGCACCCGGTAGTTGGCAAGCTCGCTGATGTGGATAAGGCCCTCCTTCCCGGGCAGGATCTCGACCATTGCGCCGAAATTGAACAGCCTTGTCACCTTTCCGGTGTAAATCTCTCCCTGCTCCACGTCACGCGTCAAGTCCTGAATCATTTTGATTGCTTTTTGCGCCGATTCTTCGTTGGGAGAGCCGACGAGGACCTTACCATCGTTGTCTATATCTATGGTCGTTTTCGTTTCATCTATGATAGACCTTATGATTCGGCCTCCGGGGCCGATGACGCTCCCGATCTTGCTGGGATCGATGGTTATTTCGTGCATCCTCGGAGCATAGGGACTAAGCTCAGCCCGGCTGGCACTAATAGCCTGGCTCATCTTCCCCAATATCTCCAACCTGGCTTCTCGGGCCTGAGTGAGAGCCTCGGCCAGAATGCCGTAACTTATTCCCCGGAGCTTGATGTCAAGCTGCACGGCGGTGACTCCGGCGGCCGTACCGGCGACTTTGAAATCCATATCGCCATAGGCGTCCTCCATGCCCACGATGTCAGTCAGCACGACATGGTCCTCAGCCTCCCCGGTAACCAATCCCATCGCGATGCCAGCCACGGGCGCCTTCATGGGCACGCCGGCATCCATCAAGGAAAGTGTGGAAGCGCAGGCACTGGCCATTGACGTACTTCCGTGAGAACTGAGCACTTCGGACACCAACCGTATGGTGTAAGGGAAAACGCTCTCCGACGGCAGCACCGATGAAATAGCCCGTTCAACCAGAGCGCCATGTCCTATTTCCCGCCTTCCCGTGGTTCCTATCCGTTTCACCTCGCCGGTGGAAAACGGAGGGAAATTATAATGGTGCATGAAGCGCTTCGTCTCCTCCAGGCCGATGCCATCTATCAGCTGCTCCCGGCTCGTAGACCCCAGGGTAGTAATGGTCAACACCTGGGTTTCCCCGCGCTGAAACAACCCTGAGCCATGCGTACGGGGAAGTACACCCACTTCGCAGCTAATCGGACGAACGTCTTTGGGCTGGCGACCATCCAGGTGCCGTCTCTTCCGTAATATTCTGCTCCTCACGGCGGCTTTGAGCTGCTTTTCGAAAGCGAGACTAGTCTCGTCCTCAGAGAATGACTCGGCCAGCCTAGTCTTTATTTCTTCCTTGAGAGAGTCCAGCGCCTTGTCTCTCTCCATTTTCTTCGGCGTTTCCAGAACCTGCTCCAGTCCTCCGCCAAGTGCAGAGGCAACCTGAGACAAGAGCTCGGGAGCAAGCTCCCTTGGCTTGATTTCCACCTTAGCTTTGCCATACGCACGCTGCAGGTCCTCCTGGAGCTCAATGATTTCCTGATTGGCCTCATGACCCGTTTTCAGGGCCTGAAGCAATACTTCCTCGGAAATCTCCTTGGCCCCCGCTTCCACCATGACAATGCTCTTGCTGGTGCTGGCGACAATTATGTCAAGCAGACTACCTTCCATCCCTGCCAAAGGCGGATTCACCATGAGAGCATCATTCATGTAGCCGACATGCACCGCCGAGATAGGGCCGAGGAACGGGATTTCCGACAGTGTCAGGGCCGCCGAGGCGCCGATCAGGGCACAGATATCGGGATCGCTCTCCTGGTCAACAGACAGCACCGTGGCCACGATTTGCACGTCGTAGTTGAACTCCTTGAAAAGAAGCGGACGCAGGGAACGGTCTATGAGCCGGCTGGTGATGACTGCTTCCTGGGAAGGGCGGCCTTCCCGTCTTATGAAGCTGCCCGGTATTTTGCCCGCGGCGTACAGCCTCTCTTCATAGTCCACGGTCAGAGGCGCAAAATCTATACCCTCTCGAGGCTCAGAACTCGCGCAGGCGGTAACCAGGACAACCGTACTACCGTATTGAACGGCGACGGCGCCATTGGCCTGTTGGGCGAATTTCCCTACCTGGATGCTAAGTGTTCTGCCCGCTATCGAACGCTCAAAAACATCAGCCATATTATTCCCTCAGACTCAATTTATTAACAAGGGAATAATACCGCTCGGGCGCCGTTTGATTCAGATACTTCAAGAAACGCCTCCGCCTCCCTATGACCCCGTGAAGTGCATGCCGGGAATGCCGGTCCTGGGGATACGACTTGAGGTGCTCTGTCAGCCGATTAATCCGCTCGCTAAGCAGAGCCACCTGGACTTCGACTGACCCGCCGTCGTTCTCCTTACGTCTAAACTGGGTGATGATTTCCCTCTTTTTTTCTTTATCCACTCTAAGCTCCAAAGTTAATAATGTCGTATATCATAGCATGGCAAAGAAAGATTGTGAAATTGACCGGCAGGGCCGGATGCACTATAATTTCCCCGTAAATTCAACTGTTTATGCATGAAAGCTGCGGCGTTTTCGGGGTCTACGCCCCGGGCATAAATGTAGCTCAGGCGACTTTCTTTGCCCTGTTTGCTCTGCAGCACCGCGGTCAGGAAAGCGCCGGCATCGCTGTCACCAACGGCAGCGAAATAAAGATTCACACCCGCATGGGACTGGTGTCCCAGGCATTCACGGACACCGACCTCGCTCTGCTCCGGGGATACATCGCCATCGGGCACAACCGCTATTCCACTACGGGCTCAAGCAAAGCTATGAATGCGCAGCCCATAATGGCAGAATCGAACGGGCTGACGATCGCCCTGGCGCATAACGGCAATATCATCAACTCCAGAGTGCTTCGCGACGAGCTGCAGGAACGAGGCTGCCATTTTCACAGCAGCAGCGATTCCGAAGTTATTGCCTACCTGATTTTGGCCTCCCCCGGCCAGAACTGGCAGGAAAGGATAGAGTACGCTATGGCCCGCCTGCAAGGAGCCTACTCACTGGTGATTTTGACCGAGGACAAGCTGATCGCAGTTCGCGACCCGTTTGGGGTCCGACCTCTGTGCCTCGGGTCTATAGACGGCGGATGGACCATTGCTTCGGAAAGCTGCGCCTTAGACCACATCGGCGCCCAGTTCGTGAGGGAAATCGAGCCGGGCGAAATCCTGGTCATTGATAGCAATGGAGTGCAGAGCTTCAAGAAGGAAAGCGATAGAAAGGCGCTGTGCATCTTTGAATACATCTACTTCGCCCGCCCCGACAGCGTGATCCAGGGCAAGCTGCTTTATCCGGCCCGGGAAGCCATGGGCAGAATACTGGCCGAAGAATACCCCGTTGATGCCGATTTTGTGATGGGCGTTCCCGACTCGGCCACCGCCGCCGGCATCGGCTATTCTCACGCCTCGGGAATCCCTTATTGCGAAGGCCTATTGAAGAACCGCTACGTCGGACGCACCTTTATCGAGCCCGACCAAAGGATGCGAGAGCTCGGTGTCCGGCTGAAATTCAACCCGCTGTCCCGGGTAATCGCGGGCAAGAGGCTGGTAGTCGTGGACGATAGCATCGTCCGCGGCACCACTACCCCGCGCGTGGTCGGTATGCTCAGGAAGGCCGGCGCCGCGGAGGTCCATATCCGCATCTGCGCCCCGCCCATCCGCTACCCCTGCTTCTTCGGGGTGGATATGGCTACCAAATGGGAGCTTATTGCCGCCAGGAAAACTGTGCCGGAAATCAGGGAGCATCTCGGCGCTGATTCCCTGGGATATCTTAGCCTCGATGGTCTGATTCGGGCTGTGGACCTGCCCAAAGACATTTTCTGCCTTGCCTGCTTCACCGGAGCGTACCCCATTCCAGTCCAGATAGAAATGGACAAACTGGCTTTGGAAGCCCTGCCCCAGGAGGACCTCATTGGAGCCGACCACTAAGCAGGCTTACGCCCTTGCCGGCGTGGACATTAATCTTGCCGACAGAGTAAAGAAGACCATCGCCCGGCAGGCTCGAACGACTTTCGGCTCCGAAGTCATCGGCTCGGAATTCTTCGGCAGTATGTTCGAGCTCAAAGGGTATCGCGAGCCGGTCCTGGTCTCGAGCACCGACGGAGTCGGCACCAAGCTCAGAGTAGCCTCGCTTCTGGGGAAGAACGACACCGTGGGGACGGATATCGTCAATCACTGCGTGAACGACATCCTTTGCTGCGGCGCCGAACCGCTTTTCTTCCTCGACTATATCGCCATGGGCAAGCTTAACGCCGAGCAGGTAGAGGCCATCATTTCGGGCATAGTCAAGGCCTGCCGTGAAGCCGCCTGCTCGTTAATCGGCGGCGAAACCGCCGAGATGCCCGGTATATACTCTGAGGGAAAATACGACCTGGTAGGTTTCATCGTCGGGGTGGTGGAGAAGAAGAATATCCTTGACGGCAATGCAATCGTTCCGGGCGACGTAATCCTTGGCCTGCCTTCGTCCGGTCTGCATACCAATGGTTATTCCCTGGTCCGCCGGGTCTTCGACGTAGATGCGAACCCAGGCGGCCTGAACAAGTTCTATCCTGAGCTGGGAAAGACCCTGGGCGAGGAACTGCTCCGGGTCCATCGCTGTTACTATCCTCAACTCAAGCCGGCCTTGCCCTTGATCAAAGCTATGGCCCATATCACCGGCGGCGGCTTCGTGGGAAATGTGCCCCGCATCTTGCCGAAAGGCGTTGCCGCACACCTGGAGAAACAGTCCTGGGAGGTTCCGCCAATCTTCAAGCTCATTCAAGAGAAGGGCAATATAGAAGAAAAGGAAATGTACCGGGTGTTCAACATGGGGATAGGGATGATCCTCGTTTGCTCTCCCCAGGAGGCGGACAAGGTCGCCGCCATCCTGCCCGAGGCCAGGGTCATCGGCGGGATACGCAAGGGAGAAGGCGACGAGAGAGTAGTAATACGATGAAGGAGATGCCGTGCGTGCCATAATCAGTGTTTCGGACAAATCGGGCGTGGTTGATTTTACCCGTGGCCTGAAAGACCTGGGCATCGAGATATTCAGCACCGGCGGCACCAGGAAGTCTTTAGAAGCCGCCGGAGTGAAAATACGCGGCATCTCCGAACTTACCGGCTCTCCCGAAATTCTGGATGGCCGCGTGAAGACTCTTCATCCCGCGGTGCACGGAGGCATCCTGGCGCGGCGCGACCTTCCCGAGCATCTAGCGCAGCTGGCCCAGAACCACATCGAGCCCATCGACATGGTAGTAGTCAACCTCTATCCCTTCGTGGAAACCGTGACCAGGGCCGGAGTCTCGCTGGACGAGGCGCTGGAGAATATCGATATCGGCGGACCAAGCATGATTCGCTCGGCAGCCAAGAATTTCGCCTCCGTCCTGATAGTGGTTGACCCCGGAGATTACGACGCAATATTGCAGAAGTTGCGCGCGGGCGACGTTGATCGGGAATACAGGAAAGGCCTGGCCCACAAAGCTTTCCAGCATGTGGCCCTTTACGATACGGCCATCGCGCAGTACCTTAATGAAGAAACCTTCCCCGAAGAAATGACATTGGCCTTAAGGAAAGCGCGCAACTTGCGCTACGGCGAGAACCCTCACCAGCAGGCTGCTTTCTACATTGAACAGAATGTGAAGCAAAAAGAAGAAGGCCTGGGTTCCCTAGAACAACTTAGCGGTCCCGAGATTTCCTTCAACAATATCCTGGACCTGGATGCCGCTCTGAACATATTGAGCGATTTCACTACGCCCACTATTGCCATAATCAAGCACAACAACTCCTGCGGGCTTGCCTCGCACAATGATTTGGCTGAGGCTTACCGGCGGGCTTTGACCGGCGACCCGGTGGCCGCCTTCGGGGGCGTAGTTGCCGCTAACCAAACAATTGACCTGGCCGCTGCTCAAGAAATAGCCAAGTCTCATTATGACGCCATCGTTGCCCTGGGATACGAGCGAAAAGCTCTGGAATTGCTGAACCGAAAGGAAAGCTTGCGCCTTGTCAAAGTCGCCCCTTATCCTCCTTCGCCTTCCTCAAGCTATCTCGATTTTCGCCGGGTCAGGGGCGGTTTTCTGGCTCAAACCCCGGACACAGTGGCCGACTCCGAGCTCGCACCCCGCACGGTGACCGAGCGCCAGCCCAGCGAGGCCGAGTTATCCGACTTGGTCTTTGCCTGGAAGGCGGTCAAGGGCATAAAATCCAACGCCATAGTCGTGGCCAAGGACAAAACGCTGCTGGGCATGGGAGCCGGCCAGCCGAGCCGCGTGGTATCCGTCCAACTGGCTTTGGAGAGGGCCAGCGACCGGGCTAAGGGCAGCGTTCTCGCCTCGGATGCCTTCTTCCCTTTTCCCGACGGACCGGAGCTGGCCGTCAAGCATGGAGTCACCGCCATTATTCAGCCCGGCGGGTCGGTGAGGGACAAGGAGGTAATCGAGTTGGCAGATAGGTATGATGTAGCCATGGTGTTTACCGGCGTTCGCCATTTCAGACACTAGGACGAGAAATACGAAGCACTAAATCCGAAATCCCAAACTGTGGGCCTGGGCTTTGTGATTTGGATTTCGAGTTTGTCCCGACTCGTCGAGGATGCTCGATATAATGGGCATCTAGAAATTAGATATTAGGGTTTCCAGGCAGGGAGGTGACAAATGTTCACAATTAGTAAAGAGACCATGAACGGCGTCATGGCGCTCAAGGAGAAGATGGCTGACCCCAAAAACAGGTCCGAGTCTATTGCCGAGGTGGAAAAGATGATAAAGATGAAGGAGGCCCACCTGGCAAGGGCAGACTGGGGCGCGTGCTGCGGCAACATCCGCAATCTATCTCCCCAAATCGAGAGTGAACTGCAAATGCTGCAAGAGACTCTCAAGGCTCTGGAGGCGGGGGACGACACGAAGGCAAGCGCCTTACTGGAAGATTACATCACCTCCTTGCATAAGAACTACACTCCCGAACCCGAGCACTGGTGATGCCATGACCAGAGCAGTAATCGTCGCAGACATGCTGCGCGGCTTTCTCGAGGAAGGATATCCACTCTATT
>Ga0172363_10002039_pt1 | contig 16336 bp, 17 predicted proteins | sample LakKivs2_kivu2a2_FD_114541 | JGI IMG/M metagenome (GOLD analysis project Ga0172363, IMG submission 114541) | Sediment microbial communities from Lake Kivu, Rwanda - Sediment s2_kivu2a2 | ecosystem: Environmental > Aquatic > Freshwater > Lake > Sediment | place: Rwanda: Western Province, Lake... | reverse complement strand
TCCCCCTGACCCCCTTGTAGAGTGGAACTCTTGACAGTAAATAGGTTCGATTGGGAACAGCGCCTTGACCTCTACTCTATCGTCGAAAACCACGAGCCTGACCTGTAGTCGATCGAGTAGCTCACGGCGGCTGGTGGGGAACTTTATCGTAGCACTTAAATCCGTTTCCTCTATAGCTACAACCTTCAAAGCAGCACGATGCGGGCTATCTACAAGCCTGACCATGCTGCCATCTTCGTTTTCGACGTTCCAGGCCATAGCACCGAGCTGAGCTTCCCAGAAACGTAGCAGTCCAAGAGTAGTTTCCAACTCCTCTAACTCCGCGGGGTCATTAGCGTTACGGATAGATTTTAACCGCATCTCTTCCTCGTCCAGAGCGCGCCTGAGGTCACGATATTTATCCGGGTTCATAGCAAGTTGCACCCACTGATCCGCCAATCGCTCTTTCTTTCTTGCTATATCGGTTAGCTGCTCGTTAACGGGCCTGATCTTGGCCTGTAGCTCTTCTGCTTTACTCTTAAGGTCGTCGACCGTATCTTTTAGTAGCGGTGCAAGCCGGTTCGGGTCATTAACCAGCGCTTCTATTCTGTGCCAGACCTCCTCTTCCAGCCACCCGGCACTTAATCCCCGAGATTTACACTTGGCCGACCCATCAAGGTGCCTCACCTTCAGCTTACCCCGGCAGCTATAGTATCGCCGGTGGTGATTGGTCTCAGCCCGGTAATTCAGGCCGCACGCTCCGCACTTGATCAAGCCCTGCAACAACCATCTCTTATCACCCGTGGAATGTAACGCTTTATTATCTTTAAGACGCTGTTGAGCGACATCCCACTCTTTTCCGTCGGTGATTATCGGAGGAACGGAGATCTCGATTGCCTGGTCGGAGTCTCCACCATTGCTGTTGCCGGTTTTATTGCCGCGATTGACCAGCAATACCCCTTTATAGGTTGTGTTTAGCAGGATGCTCCGTATCGCGGTAGACCTCCAGCCTTTCCCATCTTTGCTTCGGGGTGGTACATGCTCAGCGTTAAGCAGATTGGCTATGGCGTTGAGGGTTTTACCCGATAGATACAATTTAAATATGCGTTGTACTACCTTTGCCTCGGCCAGGTCGATAACAAGCTTCTTAGAGTCCCTATCGTAGTCGTACCCATATACCGGGTGCCCGCCAGCCCACTTGCCTTCTTTGTAGCGTTGGAGTCGGCCTGATTTCGTCCTCTGAATTATCGATTCCCTTTCCCATTCGCTGACCATACCCAGTATCTGGATGAAGTGCCGGCCGCTTGTGGTGGAGCTGTCCAGCACTTCCCCTACAGAATAAAATGATACCCCTACCTTGTTGAGTTTGTCTTCAATTTCAAGCAGGAGCCTCAGGCTCCGGGCTAGCCGGTCCATTTTATACACGAGCACCTTGCTGAATAGGCCGGACCTAGCGTCCGCCAGCATCCTTTTTAATCCCGGCCTTTCTCCGTCCTTGCCCGAATATCCAGCGTCCTCATACGTGGCAACGATCTGCCACCCCTGTAGCGCGCACTGCCGCTGCAGCTGTTCAAGCTGAAAAGCGAGGGACGTTCCCTCGGTTGCCTGCTCCGACGTGCTTACGCGCGTGTAGATTGCCACTTTTATCGAACCAACATTCTCCATCGATGCACCTCCGGTTAATTATGCTTTACTATCTTCCATAAGGGTCTCCCCTTACAACCCAAGCTCTTTAACATTGAGGCCGAACTCAGAGGCAGCCACAGCCACAGCTTGACGAAATTCCCCATTTAGCTTAATAACTTTCTGTAATTCCTGAACCAAACGGCCTAGTTCAACAAGAGCACTCGTCCGATCGAGCTTTTGCGCTTCGAACTGCTCCTTGAGAATTTCAGCTTGGGCCCAAGCTCTGACAATGGCAGATAATGCCTCGTTCGGCCCAATTCCCTGTCTTTTGCAGAACCGCAGGTAAGCTTCTTTGATGTCGTCTTCCACCCTTAAGTTGATCTGTTTCATGATTAACTATCCTTATTAGCTATGTATATATAATATCATTAATAAATATGAATGTCAACTACTCTATAATAGTGAAATTCAATTCAGACCGTCGGTATAAGGTATCGCTCATAGAGATCGTTTACAGAATAACGTGGTGGGTTAAAAAATATTTCTAGTAGGAGTCCATATGCAACTTCGTGCCTGCCCCTGAGCACCCTCCTCCCCCCTCTTCAGATATCCCCTAACGTTTTCCGGTTTTCTCCGCTAGGCACGAAACTCACAGTTGTAAACGGCATGTAAACACTAACGTAAACGACAGAATAAACTGGGGGCTCTAGCCGCAAGCCGTTCTTCAAGATCCAATAAAATTGTCCTTTGTTTAGCGTGAGTAAGCTTCGCTACACTTCGAATTTAGGCAAATATGGTAGGCAAAGACTTCTCGCCATTCAAGATTATAGCCAATCATAACCGGTCTGCGCGCATTAGGCTATTAGTTAAGAAATGGCAATTGGTTGGTGGGTAACCTCTAAAGCCGCGGTTTATTTTTTCTCCTCGAAGGAAAATAATTCTGGCAACGTTACATCCAGTGCCTTGGCTATTGCCACGATATTCTTTAATGCTGGATTACGCTCTCCCCTCTCTATACCACCAAGGTATGTTCGGTGAACACCTGCTCTGAAGGCTAGCTCTTCTTGTGATAATCCACGAGCCAATCGTAGTTCTCTCACTCTTTTGCCAAAACGCCCTTTTATATTTATATTGCTCATCTACCGCTGAGGCCGAGAAACCGGCTTGACTAAATCATATTGAGGTGTATACTATGAGTCTACAGACTATAAGTATCATTATCAGTAGAGGACATTAAAGAGGAAATGAAGCTTGCAAGGGCACCCAAGGGCGCGGAGGTTGTCATGAAAATAACGACTATCCAACACAAACGCTGGTATAGTTTATATCTGACCGTTGTCTTTCTACTAGTGGCGAGCCTCATGGTATTTCCGGGTTGTGGGGCTCCTACCTATGTGCCAGCACCTTCTCCATCTTATCCTTCTCCAACTCCTTCACCTACACCAGAACCATCAGTATCAGTAAAGTCACCACCTATCACCATCTCTTTTGATTACTTTGGTATTCGCGATACCCACTGGATGCCTCAAGTCGGAGGAGGCCCGCGTGCTACGGTTCAATTAATTGTCGTCGTGAGTGATGAAAAAGGTACCTTGGCTGTGTGGCCTCCACCAAGTGTGCAGAATTTAACTACCTTTGAAATGGACTTTTTCCAAGTTGAGGCGCTGAAGGATTACACGAACCCTGTGATATTCAAAGGTTCAGTTTCTGGTACCCTTGCTATCTATATCGCGGCTTACAATCTCAGTAAAGGGCAAATCACGAAAGATCAAATTGACTTCATTAGTAAAATGCTCGGATTTCCGGACTTAAGCGAACTCAAGGACGCAATCCCAGACAGAGAGCTTGTTGGATATTACTGGCATACTTGGTCAGCACCTGATTTCGGGGTGGATAAGCGTTATGACGAACAGGGTGGAAATTTAGCAGTCTGGTTCAGGATTGGGTCCGAGCAAATGTCAGAGCCAGTTGAGAAACCAGTACTCAAGCGGAATGTGAAAATCGAAGGGAAGTTACCAGCCAATGTCAAGGCAAGGACAGCATTATTTTACAACGCGTCGGATTTTACCTTTACTCTAACAAATAACGAGTTATTTGAATTCCCTATCTACTGGCGTCTGGAAACTTCCGCCAAACTTGGAACCGAAATCAATTATGCTATCTCTCCAACCGAGGGTCAGGAGAGTGTTCCAGCCAATGGTGCCGTTACGGTGATTAACAAGTACTGGTTCACGACACCAGGTGACTATAAGTGGAAGTATGTTGCCGAGTATCCGAAAGGTAATCCGGTCGCTTTGTGGGAAGGCACATTGAAGGTTAGCCCATAAATTACACGGCCTGGGGGTGGCAAATGAGAACAATCGTATATGGGGGCCATACAATTGAGATCAAGACATTCGGGACAGAAAAGATTCACTACGATGGGCGACTAGTAAGCTCCAAAAACTCCTGGTCTGGCGCTACACATATCTTTTCGGTCAAAGAGGGCGACGAGAATGTGCAGTACGAAGTGGAGATCGGAAGCAGATGGCATGGGTTAAGCGCCTACGTAATTGTGCGGAGAAATGGAATAATCATATTCAGTGATAGGTAGACCGGACGTTGGTATAGTTCTTTTGGCTATCTATGTTTAAGACCACAACGCTGCAACATTGTACTCATCAATTGAGATTAAAGTCCGGCCCTCTGCTCTTCCTAAGAATAACAACGATGCACAATTTTCTTTTCTGCTACTAGGCAACCAACGAGGGAGCACCCCTTGACATGGCCGGATTGTGATGGTATTATGCTGTAGTAGGGGTACACCGATGGCCAAGGAGTTGGATATGGAATTTAAGCTCTATTATAGTACCACAATCGCACCTTTCGATGACCCGCGGAACGATGGATTTCGAGACGTCTTTGGCCTTCTGAAACAGTTAGAGGAGCGAAACATTAAATGCCAGGTGATCGATACGAGCCAGCTGACGGCTGAGCAAGTAGGTGAGGCTTACATTCACTCTGTTGTGGGGCCAACTCAGTTGAAGAAGTATAGAGTGAGGCAAATCTTTGGTAGCGCTCGCCATAGCGGCTGGCTATTTGGAAAGCAGGTTCCCGCTCTTGTTGTCTACTCCTCAGGAAGCCAAGTGCCAGAAGATGTTTATCCTCATGACGAGTTAGGGCATACAGTCACCATTAAAGAATACCTTGAAATGTTGTTAGCACAGCTTCAGCCGGAGACTTAGAGGTCATTAAGGCCGGTGCACTTAGTGACTAGCCAGCTTAAGACCTCTCTTAGAAAAATTGAAACAGGATCACAGCAAATGAACGAGACCGAGAAAAGGCTCAGAATCTATCGAGCGCTCAGTGTCAACCCAGAGTGGATAGAGATTCTAGAAGACGCTTTAGCCCTTCAGGAGAAAGGGGAAGCGGAACAGGCAAAGGGGAACTTTTGGCTTGGCTTTGAATGGTTTCAAGTTCACGCCGACCCGCAGACACTGAAGAAGATGGTCACTTCAAAGCTCCTTGATGTAACCTTCTCAAGCCACAGTTCTACCAATTATAAAATAGCCGACCCAGCTATGGTGAGAGAGGCAGTTCAAGCTATCTCCGAGCCCGTCCCGCAACCACAACATAAGATGCCGACTGACCTATTTGATTCCATTGTTGGCTACGCAGATGTTAAGACCCTCGTCCGCTATGCTTTGGAAGCGGAGAAGCCAGTTCATCTGCTGCTGAGTGGTTCGCCGGCCTCGGCCAAGACGATGTTCCTGTTAGAACTCCGCCGACTACCCCAATCCTATTATGCTCTAGCTACCACTCTCACCGCCGCTGGGCTTGCTGACATCCTGTTTGTTTATGAGCCAAGGTTTATCCTTATAGACGAGGTGGAGCGGTTAAGTGCGGAGCACATTGGTGTCCTTAACAGCCTGATGGCGACTGGAATCATCTCTGAAACAAAGCATGGAAAGACAAGGGAGCTTGAACTCGATACTCGAGTATTCGCCGCCGGCATTAGGGTTGAGAAGCTACCCAAAGATCTCCTCTCCCGCTTCACCAAGCTTCACTTTGCGCCTTATACTGAGCAGGAATTTATTGAGGTATCACAAAGGGTGCTGACCACAAGGGAAAACACTAGCGTGGAGAACGCCGAATACATCGCCAAGGCACTGTGGCAACTCCATGGGCAGAACGCCGATGTCAGGCAGTGCGTTCAAATAGCTCGTCTGGGTCAGGGAGAGAGACAAAGGATTGGCGAGGTCCTGGTGGCACTAAGGAAATATGGCGCATAACAACTTGAATGAGAAGGACTCGGTTAGGCTGAAACGCGGGGTAAGTGCCTGTGATCAAAATCTAAGCTTCCTCTGGGCCTGTTGGGAGGAGTTTTAGATCATATTCCCACTTCGTCATCACACATCCTGGCTGATTGTTAAGTGATATAATATGCTAGACGGAGGAGTCAAAACGCGAGATAAGTCTCAACCTGACGATTAACTAGGAGGTCATAATAATGATAGATCTACCGGTTGCAAGACAGACATTTGATTTTGATTGTGGAGCAAAAGCATTAGAGATTGTCATGGCGTATTATGGCATAGATGTTCGCGAAGACGAATTGATGCAAGAGCTAAAATGCGACAGCGATGGAACCCCGGTAAAGAATATGATAGCTGTAGCTGAGAAAGAGGGGTTTCAAGTCGTCGCAAAATGTGGAGTTTCTTTGGAGACAGTAAAGCAATATGTGGATGAAAAGCACCCGGTCATTGTGCTAGTCCAGGCATGGGCAGAAAGATACATGACCCTTGAAGACTGGAAGGAGGACAATGAGGATGGTCATTACGTGATTGTTATTGGGCACCACGGTTACATTATCGTGTTTGAAGACCCGGCGTCATTTCGAAGAACATGGATGACGGAAGAAGAATTTATTGTCCGTTGGCACGACGTGGACCCCAGAACTCAAGAGAAACTTGACCATTTCGCCATGGTGTTGCTTGGAAAACAGCCAGCAAGAAAAGTACTGGAACACATGGATTAAAGAGAAAATTGTTACCTCATTACACTTTCTGACGACTTGTGTAGCCGCTTCATCTTAAGACATAGCATGGTATAATTGCCATAAGATTACGTGCCTTTGCCATGAAGGACGAAACATAAGTTGTTATGACAGGGTGGCAAAAAGTTACTCTTAAATAAGGTATGAAGGTCGTTTCCGGCGGATTTTGTATTCCCGTATTGGCTGATAGTGGCGAAGGAGGGTTTACAAAAATGGCTACAACTCAAATGGTAAAAAGTGCGTGGTCTATGCGGAGGTGGTTGTGGTTTGCCATCGCTCTCGTTTCCCTCGTATCATGAGTAACTGAACAAACTGCCTCATTTACGTTCAGGCAAGACAATTAGGATTTTCTTAGGCAGGCGTACTCTTACTGACGTTCCAACTTTTTCCTGACTTTGTATCTCTAACTGTCCACCATGCAGTTCGGCAATCTGCTTCACAATGCTTAGACCTAACCCTGCCCCTTCAGCCACGGACCTCCGAGATGTTCTGGATCTATAAAATGCCTCCGTAACATGAGGCAAATCAACAGTCGGGATGCCTTGGCCAGTGTCAGATACCTCTAGAACCGCCCAGCCGTCTTCACTGGTCAGCATCAGTTCAACTTTCCCGCCTTTCGGCGTAAACTTGATAGCGTTGTCGACAATATTTAGCAACATTTGTTTAAGGAGATCACGGTCTCCATATACTGTTACATCGCACGGTGCTGCGACATTGAACTGTAGCCCCTCTGCCAGAGTCCACATGTCGCCGACTACTTCATCCAGCAATTCTCGGAGGCTAACATTTCTAGTTACAAGAGCAGGCTCGGATTCCAATTGGACATTCAGCAGCAGGTTTTTCACCAAGCGGGCTAACCTGCGAGTTTCCTTGAGCATCTGCTCCAGGCTATCTCTGACTTCCGCAGTCAGTGACCGTTGTAAAAGAAGGACTTCTAAGTGACCTTGCAGTGTAGTAAGCGGAGTTCTAAGGTCATGGGATACGCTCCCAATAAGGTTCTCCCTATCACTGATAGCCATGTCCAGTCGTTGCCACATAGCTGTCAGACTTTTTGCTAGTTGCTCTAATTCCAATGGACGAGTTTCTTGTTTCAGCTGAGTCTTGAGGTGGTGATAGTCGACCTCATTGATAGTCTGCAGAATCGTGCGCAGAGGACGGAACCCGCGCCAGATCAGAAACAGCCCGATAGCTATGGCCAGTAAGCTCCCGCCTAATCCCACAATTATCCCGTTTTGCCACACCTGGCGCTTAGCCTCCTCTACCTGGTCGAGAGACTCAACGGCCTGTACAAAAGCAAGAGTCTGGCGAGTCCGTGGGTCAGATACCGAGACAGTGTATGCTCTCAGGGGACTCATGTCCCCTCCCATGATACTGTCGAAACGGCCACCGATAACGTCAGGCGACTGTAATGGGTAGTCTAGATTCTCAAGTATCGAGGGGGCGACCTTGCCAAACTCTATGATAACTCTCCCACTGGGACTAACTATCCGAAGCAGTAAGGGCACAAAGGGTAATTCTTGTTTAGAAAGCTCGTTCATCACTTGGGCATAGCTTGTCTCGTCTGTCGTAATGTCCGACGAGATAATAGCCGCTACCATGTGAGCGCGTTTCTGCAGGGCGTAATCGATAGAACTCTCCATATTCCAGACTGTGATCTGTTCGGTCAGAAACGTTACCCCGAACGCAACGAGGAGGACAGCCAGCACAAACCACAGAGCGAGTCGAGTACGAAGGCTAAAAGTCATGGAGCCTCCCTAAGAACATAGCCAAAACCTCGCAACGCGTGGATTAAGTCGGCTTCTCCACCTGAGTTCAACTTTCGCCTGATAGAACTAATGTAAATCTTTACCGGATCCGTGTCTGCTTCAAACTCATCACCCCATATTCGCTCAATGATGACCTCCCGGCGGAGAGGCCGTCCTGCGTTCTCGGCTAGCAACTTAAGTAGCTCGAACTCGCGTGTCGTTAGCTCGACTAACCTGTTGGCACGCCGTACCTGCCGGCGTTTTGTATCAATTTCCAAATCGTCTACATGGATGATACCCTCCGTCAAGGTTTTCTTTCGGCGAAGTACCGAGCGAATCCTAGCGACCAGTTCTTCGAACGCAAACGGCTTAGGCACGTAATCGTCAGCACCAGCTTCAAGTCCCAGCACGCGGTCACCAATTAGGTGACGAGCAGTTAGGATAACGATACCTATATCCCCACTAGACCGTAGTTCGCGGCAAACATCAATGCCATCCATATCCGGAAGTATCAAATCCAGAACAATTAGGTCAGGGCTGGTGGATTTCGCTGCCTTCAGTCCCTGGACTCCGGTAAAGGCAACCTCAACATCAAAGCCCTTCTGAGCCAGCCCCCGCTTGACAAAGTCAGCGATTTTTACATCGTCTTCAATGACAAGAACTTTCGCCATATCTTCAGTTCAACAACTCCTTTGTGCCAGCGCAATTGTATTTTCATTAATTATACACCTTATACAGCCTGTTTTTACAATAACTTGTGTTAAGTGGGCATGTACAAACATTAACCATTATTTAACCATCATTCTACTATCGTTTAACCATCATCCAACTCTTGTTTAACCGTCCTGTGTTAGGCTCATATTGAATGCATCGAGTACCAGCCTACAGTTAATGCGTGTTTCGGGGTAAGACATGAAGAAGATGCTTGTTCTGCTGAATCGCCCGGAGGACATTGAGAGCCATCTGGCAGGGCTAAGGGAAATTGCTAAAACGCATGGGATAGCGAAGGTGTATTTGGCACGGGTATCACGTGCCTTTGGCTCAAGGGCCCGGAGTGTTGTGGCGCCTCATAAACTTGATATGGCAGCACGAATGGGTGATGCCGCAGCCAGCAAATACTTATCAAAAATAGCCGATGACTTACGCACAGAAGGTGTAGACGTCGAGCCTATCAGCGCTGGCATACCAGCTAGGGAAATAGATAAATTCATCGAAAAGAACGAGATTGACGTGATTGTAACTAGTAACGGGCGTTCGGGGCTATCTCGTTGGCCTAGCACAGGCCTTCCTGAGAGACATATGCTGTTCCTGTGTGAACACGTATTCGGACTAATGCAGCCTAAGCAACAAAAGGAGTCCCACCCGGCAACAACAAGAGAGCAAAAGCGGAGACCTGGAAAAGCCGAGCACAACGAAGAGGGCACTATGAGAGGAGAGTTGAGATGATAGATTGGAGCACAATGGCCAAGATTGCTGGTGGGGGTTATGGAACAACTATCATTGTTTTGCTGATACTGTCGTTGGCAGCTTGGGTGATGGGGGTTGTCGCGCAAAAATCTCAAGCAAGGAGCAGAGGAGACTCCGAGAAAGGATAGAAATGTTCGGTTTATATCAAAGTGCTTTCGGGCTGCTCAGTTGGGGCAACATTGTTATGCTGCTGATTGGAGGGATTCTAATCTACTTAGGCATTGCCAAGAAGATGGAACCTGTTTTACTAGTGCCAATTGGCTTTGGTATCTTTATGGTTAATCTCCCTCTTGGCGGCATAATGATATTTACTCCTGAAGGTTTCCCCGCTGAGGTAACAACCCTAAATGAGCTACTAAGAGCCGTAGGGGAGGGTCGAATAGGGGTTCTCAATCTGGTCTACAGCTATGGGATTGCAACTGAGGTGATACCTCTGTTTCTCTTTCTTGGCCTGGGAGCACTAACTGACTTCAGCCCTACCATTTCGCGTCCGATTTCCTTTGTCTTTGGTGCCACGGCCCAACTAGGTATTTTCGTTGTCTTCCTGATTGCTTACCTTTCCGGGCTATTCACGATAAAGGAAGCCGCCTGCGTCGGCATTATTGGCGGCTCGGACGGACCACCAACGGTCTTTATCACAGCTGCTCTGGCGCCGCATCTGCTGGGTCCGATCACATTAGTTGCCTATTCCTATATGGCGCTGGTGCCTATGATTCAGCCCCCAATAATAAGATTGCTCTGTAGCAAGAAGGAACGGGCGATATACATGAGACCGCAAGTGCGGCAAGTTTCGAAGCCCGAGTTAATCCTTTTCCCGATAGTGATATTCCTACTGTCGGCATTACTTGTTCCAAAATCGGTACCCCTTATCGGCATGTTCATGTTTGGGAACCTGCTTAGGGTTAGCGGTGTGACCGATAGGCTGGGACAGTCAGCCGGAGGAACATTCATCGATGTTCTCACCTTTCTCCTAGGTTTAACTGTGGGAGGCTTGATGCCTGCCTCGGTATTTCTCACGCCACAAACTCTGGCCATCGTTGGTCTGGCAGTGGTTGCCTTTGCTTTCAGCACGGCTGGGGGCATACTGGGAGCCAAGCTTGTTAACCTGTTTTTAAAGGAGAAAATAAACCCGATGATAGGTGCTGCCGGGGTGTCAGCTATACCTATGGCAGCTAGGGTGGTGCAGAAAATGGGGCAACAAGCAAATCCGAGGAACTTTCTGATAATGCATGCGATGGGTCCAAATATGGCGGGGGCTATTGGCACCTCGGTGGTGGCGGGGATTTTATTGGGTATGCTCGCGTAGTCGGCCATTGGATGCATTTATTGCTGTCGACACGTTGCTATGTCGAGTCGGGAGTTTAACTATTACATAGGTTTAGATTTAAAAATGTGAGAAGGAGGTCCGAGATGTTAAATACCGAGAAAGAGGCTTGTTGGATACTTGATGAGGCTGCGGCAACATTATCGCTTGCGTATAATTTGGTTGAGAAACGGAAGATAAAGGAGATAATCCTAACCCTGCAAAATGAGCTATTAGCCCTACAGGACGAAATCAAAAGCGGTGTGCATAGCTTTGACCCGGCGACGCTCGATGCGTTGGTAACTCGGTTTGACGTAGACACGGATAGTGTAAAATCGTCCGGCAAGTTGCCGGCAAAGTTGGGGACTGCAGCTTTACATCTGGCTCAAGCCAAGGTAAGACACGCCGCAGCCAAGGTAGGCTTGTCCAATCCCTGGGGGATAAACAAGCTTGCTTTCGACAATCTAAATAAACTAGCTGGTGTACTCTATGCGCTTGCAGGAGATGAGGAAGGCGCCACCTGAGCACTTATCAGCGGCTGGAACAGGCGACCTTCAACTAAGTCCATAGGAGGTTGCGGAACACCAGAAAGACTAATAGTAGGCAAGAGCGATACCCGGTTTCCTGACCTTTTTCTGGTGGCGATGAGATCCATCCGATGAAGAAAAAGAGAGACGCACTTCACTCCCAGAAAGGGAAAAATCGATACTGGTCTGAAAGGCTGACTGTTGCCGCCTCAGAGTTCATTGCTTTATTCGTATTGTGAGTCATCCTTTCTGGTCAGTATCAAGTTAAATATATAGTTCTAGGGTTGCTATCAGCAGGGTTGGTTTAATTAAATGGAAGAACATGAAAAAAAGAAAGGTGTAGGGACAAAACGGGAGTTTGCAGTTTTTCTAGCAATAGTTATTGCTAGTGGTGTCTTGCTCGCTTATTTCACTCATAGTTGTCTCCTGCGAGCCTTTTGAACTTTATACTCTAAGGCGAACTTTTCCAATTGGTCCTTGTGGATAAGCCAGGTATTATGCACCTTCTCAGCAGCCAGCCGTTTTCTCTGGCAAAGGCGCTTTACTGTCTCTGGATGCACACCAAGGATGACTGCCGCCTCAATGATAGTCAGATAATCGTCCAATACCGGCAGTTCTGATTTCCCTAATATATGTCAACCCTCTCTATTGGACTTATTGACCTTGGGCTAGTGCTGCCATATACTAAGTGTAGGGGGATGGTTTGATTGCTGCAGGTTGAGGAGCTTCGGCTGCCTCGTATATTCTGCCAGCTACCATCCCCTCTTTCTCACGTGCTCCAGGCGTACTGGCTTTTCTTCTCTTGCTCCGGCGCCGCTCCTGCCTTATATCCTCAGGCACCCGGTATTTTGCCAGGATGAGTGCTCGGGCTGCCATCTTGCCGATAGGTTTACCCCCTGTATCTCTCAGCTCGTAAGTCCTGTCCTCACGAAGTACCGTAAATACCCTTGCTCCCATATGGCTCATCACCGCCCCCATCGCCTGTTTATGATTCTTGCCGTGGTGTACCATCTGGCGATAATAGACTGAGGTAAGCTGGGGATCCCACTGTCGCCCTATCTGTCCAGCCTGGTAAAGACTCCGCTTCATGGTCGCTGGCCCGGCTTTGGTCATTCTCAGTCCTTTGGACTCGGTTTCGGCGGACTGCTTAGCTCCTGGCACCACCCCGGTCCAGTTGGCGAAAGCTGATTGGTCGGGGAAACGCATCGGGTCTCCTACGCAGGCAACGAACACCGGGGCAGTATGTTCTCCTACCCCTGGTATGGTGCGCAGGTTGTCTGAGGGATGGAGCTTCCGATACAGTTCCTCAATGCGCTGGTCCAGGGCCTTCGTTTCGGCTTCTTCTGACTCCATCAGCCTCAGCTCCCGGTCTATCTCGTCCTGAAGGTCGACGAAGAAGTCCTCGTCAATCGACCCGGCTGCTTGACATAGTTCCACCAAAGATAACGCATTCTGGCACGCCCTGTAGACAAGATAGGTCTCCGCCCTTTCCTCCTTATTTTGGGACTTCGCTTGACTAAAGAAGCTGTGTAATGCCTCTTATCCATCCCTGACAACCGCAAACAGGTTGAGTCGAGAGTGGAGGAATGCCCTAGCCTGAGCAGACCAGCGATGCGTGAATGCCTGGCGAACTCCAGGCAGGTAACCATCGACAATGGTCGCGATGCGGTTCTTGTGGGCTGTGACATGATCCTCTAGCCGCTTCCGTTGGCGGGTAAGGCGCTGGAGGGCATGAGTTTCCGCTGGCGCCAGGTACAATTCGTCCAGACGCTCAGGGTCGATAAAAGGCATCTTGGCCAGGGTGAGAGCATCAATGCGGTCGCTCTTGGCTGAACTCCGCAGGTAACGGCGTAGGGCAGCCACTTTTTGCCCCTTAGCTTTTACAAGACGGCAGTCGGGATGCTGGGATCGTAAATATGCCGCTACCATTAGCCACGATAGCCCGGCAGGTTCAAAGACCACGACAGGGTTGGAACCGTCCAGAAAAATGCGTTGCGCCAAGGTGGCCAATCCCTCGGGTGTTGTATAGAAGCTGAAGGCATCACAGACCTGTGCCTTCTCATCCAGGCAATAAACCCTGTGCCGTCCCTTGTGAAGGTCAATACCCACGCTGTAAATCATTAACTCCTCCTAATCACGTATTCGGGTTCGGCGAGTTATTGGCCGGATCCCTCTGCCCATTCATGCCACTTTATACGGGGCTAGCCCAACAGCGGCTACCCCAATTTCCTTAAGCGGGCCACCTGAGGGCCGGCAGGCAATCAGAACGGCGGGGCAGCTATGCTCCCCAGACAATTGTGCACCTCACCGGAACCCATCAGGCTTATTTTACCCGCCATAAAATCAACCCTGCTACCTATCACCATCAGAGATAATATACATGACTTTTGTTACCCCATTACCGCATAGTAGCGTGGTAGGCCGTGGGGGACACTTCTCCCGAAGTCTGTTTGAGAAGAAGGGGCTAATACCGGCGGTACAGCAATTACTTATCTCCTATCCGCGACTCACATAAGCAGAGAGATATTGACCGGCGATGAGTAACGATGTTAACATGGGCACAGCAGTTATAGTCAGAAGTTGAAGCTTGATTCTGAGTGAAATCAATGTCAGGGACTAACAAGAATCGTTTAGCGAAAAGAATGAGGTGGGCGGCGCGAATAATCGGGATAGTTATTTTGGTATTGTTCCTTTGGTTCTTAATTGGTGAAGTTATTATGTCTATACAGACCAAAGGTTTCAAATTCGAGGCAGAAAGCCTTTTTATAGTTATACCCACAGTAATTGCACTGTCTGGTTGTATTGTGTCTTGGTGGCGAGAGCGAGTTGGTGGTTCGCTGCTAATTTTAGCGTCTATCGCATTTGGTATCTTCCCCTCTGTTTCTGCACAGCAACACCAAGTGCCGTGGTCAGTGGGACAGGCACTTGTGCATTGGTTAATGATTGGTTCCGAATTCCTCGTTGCTGGTGTACTGTTCCTTATCTCCTCATGGCTTTCAAGAAGGGCTAGTCCTTCAGAGCTATCCTGAGAGTACTTATTTTGTTCACCCAAGTGACGAAAGTCCGTGCTGTCACATTTACTCATTTCGTTCAATTAACCAGCTTTTCAGCTCTTTGCACCGCGGGGGAATCTATGCTAGACTGAATTTATAACAGTATTCCTCTGTCCTCTACCTCAGTTTCAAACGAATAAGCTTCTTCTAACCTCTAAAACTGGCTAAAGGGGGTCTTCAACATGCGTTTTGACAACACCCGAATAGCCGAGCATCTAGGTTCAGTGAAAATCTACGGGGTAAGAAGACTTTTAGAGCTGGATTCAGGTGCTACGGCTACCGATATTCTCAAGGATGACGCCGAGATACAACAAGTGAGCGCTGGGACTCTCCAAGACATTGAGCGGAGATTGGCTATTGTCCTGCCAATAATGAATGAAGACCTCAAGGTCTTTGAAGGTGTCCTCAGCGGCATACCCCGCGATTGCCTGATGATAGTTGTTTCTAACAGCCAGGGTACTGACGTGTTTAAGAGTGAGAGGGATATATTAAGCCGGTTCTGTAACGCCGCCAGACGCCAGTCCCTGATTGTCCACCAGAAAGACCCGACTCTGGTACAAGCCTTTATGAAAGCCGGCTACCCCGAAATTATTGGCGAGGACGGCTTAATCAGGAACGGCAAAAGCGAGGGGATGATTATCGGTATTATGCTGGCTCTCTTATCTGGGCGAGAATACATCGGTTTTATTGATACTGATAATTACATACCGGGGGCTGTTTGTGAATACGCTAAGCACTATGCCTTTGGCTTTAGTCTGGCTAAATCACCATACGCCATGGTACGGATTCTATGGCGCTACAAACCAAAGGTCATGGGAGAGCTTTACTTTAAAAAATGGGGAAGAGTATCGGAAATCACTAACAAATACCTGAACCACATGCTATCAACCAAAGGCAGGTTTGAGACCGAGATAATAAAGACAGCCAACGCCGGCGAGCACGCTATGAGTCTGGAACTGGCTAAGAACTTGAGCTATGGCTCCAGTTACGCCGTGGAAACTCAGGAGTTGATATCTATACTTGAGCAGTTTGGCGGTATATTGCCAGTTACGAATCAAGACATAGCGGAGAAAGGCGTTGAAATAATTCAGACGGAGACCATTAACCCCCACCTCCACGCGGAAAAAGGTGATGAGCATCTATTCCAAGGGATGCTACTGCCTAGCCTTTCTGCAATTTATCACAGTCAGCTATGTGGAGAATCAACCAAGCATCTTATTTGGAAAGAACTGGTAGATGCCGGGTGCATCAAAGAAGGTGAGACTGTGCCCCAGGTCAGGCTATTGCCACCACCCAAGAAGGCTAATTTAGGCATCTTTGCCGAGGCTATTGAGAGCGAAATAACCAGGTATTCGGTACCAGAAACCGCCCCTGTACTGTTCCGAGCCACCAGAGCCAGGCCCATAACCCAGGCCAAAAGGGTGATTATCACTGACCTAGATGGTACCTTGCTTCACCCGCAAACCTACTCTTATACGCAAGCGCTAGACGCCCTCCGACAGGTGCACGCTAAAGAGATAGCCGTCGTGTTTTGTTCCGCTAAAACCAGGTCTGAGCAGCAGTTCTATAGGGAAGAGCTGGGGGTCAAGGCGCCTTTCATC
>Ga0172363_10002037_pt1 | contig 16336 bp, 13 predicted proteins | sample LakKivs2_kivu2a2_FD_114541 | JGI IMG/M metagenome (GOLD analysis project Ga0172363, IMG submission 114541) | Sediment microbial communities from Lake Kivu, Rwanda - Sediment s2_kivu2a2 | ecosystem: Environmental > Aquatic > Freshwater > Lake > Sediment | place: Rwanda: Western Province, Lake... | reverse complement strand
AGCGTCCGGTTGACCTCCTTTTCGGTGCGCCACGTCTGGGACTTCATGTCGATGACATAGACCTTCATCAGCGGGCTGTCGAGGGTCTCCACGACATTGTAGGTATAGCTCGGATCGGGCTTGGCGATGTAATCGTCAAGCGGCGTCGCGACCGCCGCCGCCGGCGTCACCGGGGTGCTGCTGCCGCACGGGCGCTGGCGCGACGTCGGGCGCGACATCTTCTTCGCCGACGTAGAGAAGATCGCCCCGGTGCAGCGTCCGGAGTGGGCCGGCTCGCGCGTCAACAGCTACCGGCGGCTCGGCCGGACCGACGCCATGGTGTCCGACATCTCGCTCGGCTCGGGCGGCATCAAGGACAAGGCGGTCGCGGTGCTCGCGATCGAGCGCGGCGTCAACTACTTCGACACCGCGCCCGACTACTCGCACCACACCTCCGAGCTGCTGCTCGGCGAGGCGATCCGCGAGACCGGCGGGCGCGACCGGATGTTCCTCGCGACCAAGTTCTGCACCGCCGAGGGCCACCTGCCGACCGAGACCCCGGTGCCCGAGATCATCAAGGCCGTCGAGGGCAGCCTGCAACGCCTGCAGACCGACTACGTCGACCTGATCCACATCCACTCGTGCGACCGCCTCGAGCGCCTCATGGCGCCGAACTTCCACGAGGCCTTCGACCGCCTCAAGGAGCAGGGCAAGGCGCGGTTCCTGGGCGTCAGCACGCACACGCCGCGGCTGGAGGAGGTGGCCAACGCCGCCATCGACTCGAAGCGCTTCGACGTGATGATGCTCGCCTACCACCACGGGCTCTGGCCGGGGATGGCAGAGATCATCGACCGCGCGCACGCGAACGACGTCGGCGTGGTGGCGATGAAGACGCTGAAGGGCGCCAAGGCCGAGAACTTCGGCATGCGCGACGAGGCGGTCGCGTACTCGCAGGCGGCGTTCCGCTGGGTGCTGGAGAACCCGTCGGTGTCGTGCCTCGTGGTGTCGTTCACGAAGCTCGAGCAGTGCGACGAGTACCTGTTCGCGTCGGGAACGCCGGTCCGCGAGTCGGACGTCGCCCTGCTGCGCCGCTACGACAACCTCGCGAGCGCGGACTACTGCCGCCCGCACTGCGGCCAGTGCCTCGACGCCTGCCCGAACGGCCTGCCGATCGACACGGTGCTGCGCTACGACATGTACTTCGCCGACTACCGCCGCGAGGCGATCGCGCGCGAGAAGTACGCGAAGCTCGTCACGGCGAAGCTCGACGCCGGCGCGTGCGCGGCCTGCCCGGCCCCGTGCGCCGGCACCTGCCCGTACGAGCTGCCGATCCGCGCCAAGATGGTCCGCGCGCACGAGCGCCTCGTCGAGGTGTAGGCGAGGCCCGGATTCGCCGGACAGCCGGCGCGCCGCGACCGACTCCGCGACCGGCTCGGCCTCTCGCAACCCGCCGGGAATTGGGGTAGGGAGCGGCGCATGCTGAAGACTTGGACGCTGGCCAGGGTTGGAGCTGCAGTGCTCGGCGCGCTTCTGTGCTCGGTCGCGGCCTCGTGGGTGCGGGCACAGGAGGACTCGGAGAAGCCCGTACCCGACATGTACGGGACGCCCTACTGCGTCGCCGGCATCGCGAAGGATCCCAACTTCATCAACCTGATGGACCCGGATCGCGAGCTGTCGATCGCGGCGGTCTCCTTCGCCTACAAGACCCTGCCGAACGTGAAGGTCGGCGACCTGATCACGGTGAAGCCGGGCGCCAAGACCGCCGACGGCCAGCCGGAGTTCACGGTCGTGAAGGCGCAGGACCCGAAGTGCAAGAAGTACGTCGGTGAGTGAGCTCGCGACGCATGCCTAGGCGCGCGTCGTTCGGGCCGGCGGGGGCCCCAGCACGTATCCGCCCCCCGCGGGGTTCGTGTACCAGCCGCCGGCGGCGTGCGTGCCGCCGTCGACGTGGAGAGTGATCCCCGTCACGTAGCTCGCGAGCTCCGACGCGAGAAAGACGGCGGGACCGGCCACCTCGGCAGGCTCGGCCGCCCGCCCCAGCGGCACCATGTGCGCGTGCCGCTCGAGCCCCTCCTCGGGCAGCATCGCGCGCAGCCCCTCGGTGAGGCAGATGTCCGGGGCGATCGCGTTCACCCGGATCCGGTGCGGCGCCAGCTCGAGCGCCATGGTCTGCGTGAAGTTGATCACGCCGGCCTTGCAGGCGGCATACGGCGCGTACAGCGGCGCCGCCCGCACCCCCTCGATCGACACCACGTTGATCACCGACCCGCCGCCCCGTTCCACGAGCGCCGGGGCCGCCGCCCGGGTTCCGTGGAACACCGACTTGAGATTCGTGCGGATGAGGGCGTCCCAGCCCTTCTCCTCGATCTCGAGAAACGGCCGCTGGAACGTCCCGCCGACGTTGTTCACCAGCACATCGAGACCGCCATAGGCCTCGCGCGCCGCCGCGACTGCCCGCGCGACCTGATCGCCGTCCCGGACGTCGGTCGGAACCGCCAGTGCAGCGCCCCCCGCCGCCTCGATCTCGGCGTGGGTCGCGTTCGCGAGGTCATCCTTCAGCTCGGCCAGGACCACCCGGGCGCCGTGCCCCGCGAACAGGACCGCGATGCCCTTGCCGATGCCCGCACCGGCCCCGGTGACCACCGCGACCTTTCCTTCCAGCAGCCGCGCTGCGTTTCCCATGGCGCGTAGTCTTGCGCTGGAGCCGTCGTCGCGGCAAGGAAACGCGTTGGACGCGACCGCCGAGCGGAGCCTTCGCCGGGGCGCGCAGCGGATCCGTCGAGGAGACCTTCTTTGAAGCAAGCGAGCAGCAGGGCGAAGAAGACCAAGGCCCGGGCCTCTGGCGGCAAGGCCGCCCCCAAGCGGGCAGCGAGCGGCAAGCCGGCAACGGCGCGGCGCGTCACGAAGCCCGCCAAGGCCGCCGCGAAGAAGGCTCCGCCCGCGAAGGCGTCGCCCGCACGGGCGGAGCCGGTCGCGAAGAAGGCTGCTCCCGCGGCACGTCCTGCCGCGAGGACGCCGGCCGCGAAGCCGAAGCCGGCGGCAAAGCTCCCCGTGGCAAAGCCCCAGCCGAAGGCGGCGGCGAAGCCTCCCGCGGCGAAGCCCAAGCCGACGGCAGTGGCGAAGCCTCCCGCCGCGAAGCCGAAGCCTCCTGCCGCGAAAAAGCCCGCGGCGAAGAGGAAGGCCAGGGCGGCCAAGCCGAAGGTCGTGCTGAAGCCCATGACGGACGCGGCGTTCCGTCTGCCGCGCGACGTCAAGCCCACCCACTACCACGTCCACATCCTGCCCGACCTGGTGCGCGCCAACTTCCGTGGCGAGGTCGTGATCGAGCTCGAGCTGAAGCACCAGCGCCCGTCGATCGAGCTGCACGCGGCGGACATCACCATCGACCACGCCGAGATCGCGCCGCGCGGCGAGAAGGCCAGGAAGGCGCTCGCGAAGCCGGTCCTCCCCGGAGCGAAGCCGGTCGGCCCGCCGATCAACCAGGTCGCGGTCGCGATCGTGCCGCACGGCGCGCGCGAGACCGTCGAGGTCAAGTTCCTGCGTCCGGTCGGACCGGGGAAAGTGGCGCTGAGCCTCGCCTACCACGGCAACCTGCAGGAGCGGCTGCGCGGCCTCTACCTCGCCCGCGTCGGCGACGAGAAGTACGCGTTCACGCAGCTCGAGGCCGCCGACGCGCGCCGCTTCTTCCCGTGCTTCGACGAGCCCGACCTGAAGGCACGCTTCACGTTCTCGGTGACGGCCCGCGCCGGCCTGCAGGTGATCTCGAACAATCCGCTCGAGCGCAGCGCCAACAACACCAACGGCACCACCACCTTCCACTTCCGCACCACACCGCCGCTGTCGACGTACCTGTGCGCGCTCGCGGTCGGCGAGCTCGAAGGCTCGCCGGTGAAGATGGCCGGCAAGACGCCGGTGCGCGTGTGGCACGTGCCGGGCAAGCGCCACCTCGCCGGCTTCGCCCTCGAAGCCGCGGTCGAATCGCTGGCACGCCTCGAGAAGTACTTCGGGCTGCCCTACCCGTACGAGAAGCTCGACCTCGTCGCCGTCCCCGACTTCGAGGCCGGTGCCATGGAGAACGCGGGCGCCGTGTTCTTCCGCGAAACGCTGCTGCTGGTCGACAACGCGACCATCTCGCTGAACGAGAAGAAGCGCGTCGCGGAGGTGATCGCACACGAGCTCGCGCACATGTGGTTCGGCAACCTCGTCACCATGAAGTGGTGGGACGATCTGTGGCTGAACGAGGCGTTCGCGACGTGGATGGCCTTCCGGGTCTGCGACGAGTGGAAGCCCGAGTGGCGCATGTGGAACAACTTCGAGCCGCACCGCGCCGCGGCGCTGGCGCTCGACGCGCTCTCCAACACGCATCCCGTCTACGCCGAGGTCGAGAACGCGGCGCAGGCGACCGAGAACTTCGACGCCATCACTTACGAGAAGGGCGCCTCGGTCGTGCGCATGGTCGAGCACTATCTCGGCGCGCAGAAGTTCCGCGCCGGCGTGCAGGCGTACATCCGCCAGCACCGTGAGGGCAACGCGGTCGCGCACGATCTCTGGAACGCGCTCGAGAAGGCCTCCGGGCAGCCGGTCGCGCAGATCGTCCGCGCCTGGGTGCGCCAGCCGGGGTTCCCGCTGGTCGGCTTCGAGCGCGAGACCGGAGAGATGGCGGGGGGCCTCGCCGTCAAGCAGGAGCGCTTCAAGGCGAGCCCGACGACGCGCTTCCCGGAGAGCGCTGCGACGACCTGGCCGCTGCCGATGGTCGTCAAGCTTGGCCAGCCGGCCGGCAAGCCGCCGAAGATCGAGCGCATGCTGCTCAAGCGCGCGAAGGAGCGCCTCGAGCTGAAGGCCGCGAAGGACGCGCCCTGGTACTACGGCAACGTCGGCGAGGGCGGCTTCTACCGCGTCCTGCACGACCCCGCCTGCCTCGCGGCGCTCGCACCGCAGCTCGCGACCGCGCTCACGCCGGTCGAGCGCATGGGCCTCCTCGGACACCAGTGGGCGATCGTGCGCTCGGGGCGAGCCCGCATCGCGAGCTTCCTCGACCTCGCCGGCGCACTCGGCGAGGAGAGAGACTACGAGGTGCTCGACGCGCTCGCGGGCCCGCTGTCGTTCATCGAGGACCAGCTGTGCGACGCCGTCGGACCCGAGTGCCGCGGCCACTTCCAGGCGTGGCTCGCCGAGGTCTTCGGCAACGCGTGGGGCGAGCTCGGCTGGGAGTGGCGTCCCGGCGAGGACGAGCGCAACCTGCGCCGCGGCTCGATCCTGCGCATCGTGGGCGCGATCGGCGAGGACCCGGAGGTCGCGCTCGGTGCCGCACCGGTGTTCGAGCGCTACCTGAAGAACCGCGCGAGCGTCGAGCCGAACCTGGTCGACCCGATGATCGCCATCGTCGCCCGCGAGGGCGACGAGGCACGCTTCGCGCGCTTCCGGCAGGCAGTCGGCCAGTCGCGCACGCCGCAGGAGAGCCGCCGCTTCCAGCTGGCACTCGGCGACTTCCGCGACCTCGGGCTCGCGCGCCGCGCCGCCGAGCTGACGCTCACGCAGGAGATCCCGACGCAGGACGTCGGCTTCCTGCTGATGCGCCTGCTCGCGAACCGCGCCGCGCGCGAGACGACGTGGCAGTTCATCCAGGAGAGCTGGGCCGCGCTCGCGAAGCGCCTGCCACCGATGATGGTGTCGCGCCTCATCGAGGCGACAGCGTCGCTGCAGACGCGCGAGCACCGCAAGCAGGTGGCGATGTTCTTCCGCGCGCACCCGGTCGAGACCGCGACGCGTGCGCTGAAGCTCGCGCTCGAGCGCTTCGACCTGAACGAGGAGCTGCGCCGCCGCGCCGGACGCGACCTGCGCGCGTGGTTCGGCGCGCGCGGCGTCACGTTCGCCGCCAGCAACGAGCCCGAGGCGCACGCGGAGGAGCCGGCCGAGTCGTCCGCGAGCCAGGTCTGACGGTCGGGAGTCGTCCGACGACCAGGAGCATCGGTCGTGCGTGATCGCATCGTCTACGCGGGGTACCTCGTCCGGTGTCCGCTCGGCGGCTACGCGTGGCAGGTCCTGCACTATCTGTCGGGCCTTCGCGCGCTCGGGTGGGACGTCGTGTTCTACGAGGACACGGGCCACGCCGAGCACGCGTTCGACCCCGAGCGCGGCCTGTCCGACGTCGAGTACGACTACGGCTGCCGCTTCGTCGCCGACTTCCTCGGCCGCCACGGCTTCGGCGACAGCTGGGTGTTCCACGACGTGCGCCGCGACGCCTACGCCGGGCTCGACCGCGACGCGACCGCACAGGTCTTCCGCGAGGCGCGCGTCCTGATCAACGCAGGCGGCGTACACCGGTTCTCACCCGAGCGGCGGCGCGGCAGGACCACGGTCTACATCGACATGGACCCCGCGTTCACGCAGCTGCGACTCGCCGGTGGCGACGCGCAGCTCGCCGAGCTGGTGCGCGAGCACGACCGCCTGTTCACCTTCGGCGAGAACACCGGCACGCCGCGCTGCACGGTCCCGTCCGGCCTTCTCGACTGGCGTCCGACGCGTCAGCCGATCGCGCTCGAGCACTGGGCGGTCGAGCCGCTCGCCGGGGATGCGGCGTTCACCACGATCGGCCGCTGGGACTCGGGCGGTCGCGACGTCGAGCTCGACGGCCAGCTCTACACGTGGCGCAAGCGCACCGAGTGGCAGAAGCTGATGCAGCTCCCGGCGCGCAGCGGTGCCCGCTTCGACATCGCGATGGACGTGCACGACGCGGGCGACCGCGCGCAGCTCGGCGCGAACGGCTGGCGGGTACGCGACCCGATCGCGCTGTCGGCGGATCCCGACGCGTACCGCGCGTTCATCCGGAGCTCCGCGGGCGAGGTGTCGACGGCGAAGGACGTCAACGTGCGCCTGCGCAGCGGCTGGTTCAGCGACCGCAGCGCCTGCTACCTCGCCTCGGGGCGCCCGGTGATCGTGCAGGATACCGCTTTCGGCGACGTGCTGCCGACCGGCGAGGGGCTTTTCCCGTTCCGCAGCCTCGACGAGGCCGTGGCGGCGGTGCGCGCGGCGCAGGCCGACCCCGCGCGTCACGGACGCGCGGCGCGCGCGATCGCGGAGCGCTTCTTCGCGGCCCCCGACGTGCTCAGGGATCTGCTGGCGCAGCTCTGAGCGTCGCCCGTGCGCGCGCCGCGGCGCCGCTCGTGAGCAGCGTGTACGGCTCGCGGACGCGCACGAACGCGTCGAGGTAGACCGCCATCTGGCGCTGCTGCGTGGCGTGCAGCGCGAGCGCCCGGCGCTTGCCGTCGATCTCGTCCGGGGTGAGCGAGAGCGCTGCAACGCGCCCGCGCGGCGGCAGGTCCGCCGGCCGGTCGAGTCCGTACGCCGCCGCGGCGGGGTCCGCGGACGCCGCGTCCCAGCCGGGCGGCCAGGACGGCCAGTGGACCAGATATGCCGCGATGCGCGCGTCCGAGCGCGCGTCCGCGAGTGCGGCGAGCGCGAAGAGCCCGGCCGTCGCGTGGTCCGGGTGCGTGTCGAGCGGGTCGGGCAAGGCGACCAGGGTCGGACGCAACCGGGCGACGACGCGCGTCATCTCCGCCAGCAGGACCTCGCCGGCGTAGGGAGCCGCGTCGTCGGCGACGAGGCCGTCGTACGGCGGATCGGCGGCGCCGGTGGTGGAGGAGCGCACCGGCGCGCTCGCAGGCCAGTGCTCCGCGCGCAGCATCGCGAGGGCACCGTCGGGAAAGCCGAGCGCCGTCACCCGCACGCGGCCGTTGGCGGCGGCCCCGTCGCCGGTCGGGGCGAGTGCGGCAAGCGCAGCGCGCGCCTCGGCGATGCGGCGCGCGCCGTACGCGACGAAGTCCGCGGCCTGCGGTGCGGCGATCCCGAGCTCGCCGCGAACCGCATCGGGATAGCCGTCGCCCGCGGTGACGAGCACCACCTCGACCGCGCCGCCGCGCGCGAGCACGCGCTGCACGAGCCCGCCCGCGCCGAGCACCTCGTCGTCGGGGTGCGGTGCCACTACCAGCAGCCGCTCGCGGTCGGCGACGACGAGCGGTGCGGGCGTCGGCGGCGCCTGTGGCTCGGCGGCCTGCACGTCGCGCGCGAGCACGCACGCCAGCACGAACGCGGCGCCCGCACGCCAGGCGCGCCGCCCGCGGCCGCGCAGGCGTTCGTGCACGCGGCGGGGCACGTGCAACCGGCGTTCGCGCACGTTGCCGGGCACGTGCATCGGGCGTTCGTGCGCGCGAGCAGGCTCGTGCCACGGCCGGTCGCGCGCGGGACCAGGCACACGCCGCGGGCGTTCGCGCGCGTGGCCGCTCACGCGCCGCGGGTGTCGAGCCGCGCGATCACGTCGGCGTAGCCCTCGCGAAACGTGGGGAACCGGAAGACGTAGCCCGCACCCTTCAGCTTGGCGTTGCTGCAACGCTTGCCGGCGCCGCGGCCCGGTGCGGGCGCGGTGCCGCCCGCGCGCCGCTGCGCGAGGTCGGCCGGCACCGTGCGCGCCGGCACGTCGCCGACCGCGACGCGCCGCGGGCGCGCGACGGCGAGGTGGTCCGCAAGCCAGTCCAGCACGACGGCGCGGTCCGCCGGCTCGTCGTCGACCCCGAGCCAGAGGCCTTGCATCTCGTCCATCGGCAGGCGCACGAGGTGGTGCAGCGCGCCGGCGCAGTCGTCGGCGTGGATGCGGTTGGTCCACAGCGGTTCGCCGCCGCCCGGAACCGTCGCGACACCGCCGCGCACCTCGTCGATCAGGCGCGTGCGGCCGGGGCCGTAGATGCCGGCCAGGCGGAGCACCGCCGCGGGTCGTCCGCAGCCGAGCAGCAGGCGCTCCGCTTCGAGCAGGCGGCGACCCGAGAAGCCCTGCGGCTCGGTCGGCGACTGCTCGTCGACCAGGCTGCCGTCGCTCTGCCCGTAGACGGCCGTGCTCGAGGTGAACAGCACGCGCTCGAGTGGCGCGCCCGCCGCGTGCAGCGCATCGAGCGTGCGCGCGAGTCCGTCCACGTAGGCGCTGCGGTAGGCGTCATCGGTGAAGCCGTCCGCCGCGGCAGCGTAGACCAGCACGCGCACGCCGTCGGCCGCGGCGCGGAGCCCGTCGCCGGTCGCGAGGTCACCACGCACGCCGGCGATCGGTGCCGGCAGCACCGCCGGGTTGCGGCGGAGACCGCGCACGTGGTGGCCGTCGGCTGCGAGCGTGAGCCCGAGGCGCGTACCGACGTCACCGCAGCCGGCGATCAGGACCGTGCTCATGGGCGCGCCGTCTGGCGGTGCGACGCGCGCGCCGGCAGATCCCGGCGCACGGGCGATGCGGGCAGGCGGGAGCGCCCGCCGCATGCACCCTGCCACGGCACCGCGGACGAGGCGACGCGCTCCCGGGGCAAGCGTCGCCCGCGCCGGTCGCATCGGAGCCGCGCCAGCTGGTCGAGGTCGACGACGTCCGCGATGGCCGCCATGCCGGCGTCGTTCGGGTGCAGGCCATCGCCGCTGTCGTACGCCGCGGCGAGGAGGCCCGTGCCCGGGTCGCTCAGCGCCTCTTCCGCGTCGAACACGGCGTCGAACTCGCCGCTCGACCGGAGCCACTGGTTGACCTCGCGACGGACCGTCAGCGCCTGCTCGTCATTGTAGTTCGGGTAGATCGGGAACGGCTTCGTGGGTGTGATCGTCAGGGCCATCACCGCGAGACCGCGCTCTCGCGCGGCCTCGATCAGCTGCCGGTAGCCGGCGATGATCTCCGCCGCGGTCGCGCGCGGCGGCGTGTTGCCGGCGATGTCGTTGATCCCCTCGAGCACCAGCACGGCGCGCAGCCCGGCGAGCTCGAGCAGGTCGGGACCGATCCTGTCCACGGCCGCGGCGCCGAAGGCGGGATGGGGACGCGTCACCTGGTTGCCGCTGATGCCGGCGTTGAGCACCGCCAGGCGTGCGAGACGCGGATCGGCGAGCATCCGCCGCTGCAGGAAGTCGGGCCAGCGACGGTTCGTGTCCGGCGTCGACGCGACGCCGTCGGTGATCGAGTCGCCGATGACGCCAACCGCGCCCTCGGTGCGCCCCGCGCGGACGTCGATGGCCGCGAGGTAGTACGACGAGGTCGACACCTGCGTGTACGCGGCTCCGTCTTCCTCGTCGCCGCGGGCGCTCGCGCCCGCGGGCGTCAGGTACAAAGTCTGCAACGTGAGCAGATGGGCCGGCGCAGGCCCCGCCTGGCCGTCGATCCGGATGCTGACCGCGAGATCCTCGAACGGACGGACGTCGAGCCGCACCGGGTCGCTGATCGCCGTGCCACCTGCCGGGATCGTGACGCTTCGCTCGCCGCCGAACAGGACGCGACGGTTCGTGCCCACGACCAGCTCGGCGCCCTGTGCGCGCCGTCCGACGTGCACCTCTGCGAAGGTCGCCGGCGCCGACGCGTAGCGGTTGCCGAGCCGCACCCGCAGCACCGAGCCGGTGCCGCGCGGCGAGACGATCAGGCGCAGGGTCTGGTCCGAGAAGGTCCCGGACGCGGCCTGCGGGCTCACCGTCCACACCGTGACCCAGCCGGCGTCCGCGGCACCGCCCGCGACGCGCGGCGATGCCAGCGCGAGCAGCGCGATCGCGGCGGCGGCGCGCCGGGCCGCGCGGCGGAGCGTCGCGCGCAGCCTTGTCGGAGTGTGTGCCGTCATGGAAGCGACTCCTTACACTTCCGCTGCGCGCCTCCGAAAGCCTCCGATCGAGGCGGCCGGCGGCGACGCGCGACGTCGCGCCGAGTCGACACTCCAGAAGAGCGAAGCCGCCGTCTCGATTCCGAGCGCCGCGGCACCTGGCGTTCGGTCCGTGCGCTCGCGTTGCCTCGACCCGGATCGTGCGGTATCCATTTTCGGCGAAAATGGATACCGCCTCCTACATCACGCGATCGGTCGGTCCGGTGCTCGACCATCACCTCGCGCGGGGCAAGAGCGTGCTCCTGCTCGGAGCGCGGCAAACGGGCAAGACGACCCTGCTTGCCCGGCTGGACGCGGCCTTGCGCCTGTCGCTGGTTCAGCCCGGCGTGCGACAGCGCTACGAGCGCGATCCCGGCCTGCTGACCGCCGAGATCGAGAGCCTGCTGCCCGCGAGCGGGGGGGAGCGCAGGAGGACCAGCCGACGGCCGCCCGTCGTCGTGATCGACGAGGTGCAGCGTGTCCCGGCCTTGCTCGACGTCGTGCAGGACGCCATCGATCGCGGGCTGGCGCGGTTCGCCCTGACGGGGTCGTCGGCTCGAAAGCTGAGGCGCGGCAGGGTGAACCTCCTCCCCGGGAGAATCGTCAACCTCCATCTCGACCCGTTGAGCATCGACGAGCGGGTGCCAGACCTGCGTCAGGCTCTGCTCTACGGGAGCCTCCCCGGAGTCTGCCGCATCGAGCCGCTGGTCGACCGCGAGCGGGACCTGCAGGCCTACGTCGAGACGTATCTCGAGGAGGAGATCCGGGCAGAGGCCGTGGTGCGCAACGTCGGCACGTTCGCTCGCTTCCTCGAGCTCGCGGGCGCCGAATCCGGGCACCTGGTCAGCTTCCGCGCGATCGCGCAGGAGCTCGGCCTCACGCACGCGACCGTCGCCGGCTACTACGCCATCCTCGAGGATTGCCTCATCGCCGAGCGCATCGATCCACTGACGAGAAGCGTCACCAGAAAGAAGCTCACGAAGTCCAGCCGCTACCTGGTGTTCGACCTCGGCGTTCGTCGTCTCTGCGCGCGCGAGGGCACCCGACCCGGACGAGAGCGCCTGGGGCACCTGTTCGAGCAGTTCGTCGGTCTCGAGCTGCTCCGCATCTCGCGCGTGTCGGCGGCACCGACCGCGATCCGCTTCTGGCGAGACCCCGATGGGCCCGAGGTGGACTGGGTCGTCGAGCGCCACGGCCGCTACGTCCCGGTCGAAGCGAAGTGGACCGACACCCCGCGGCCGTCCGACGCGCGGCACCTGAACACCTTCCTCGCCGAGTACGCCGAGGCCGAGCACGGCTTCGTCGTGTGCCGCACGCCGCGTCGTGTGAGGCTGGGGCCACGCGTGACGGCGATCCCCTGGCAGGAGCTGAGCCGCGTCGTGCGCTGATCGCGGTCGGCCGGAGCCGGTGCATCCCGGCGCACACCCCTCGCGCGACACGCGGCCTGCGGTGCACCTCCGCGGGCGCCGGCAGCGCTCTTCAGCGCGGTCGGACCTGCGTGCCGAGTCCGGCGGTGATGAAGAGCGCGGTCGCCGAGCCGGCCACATCCGCCGTGTGCCAGATGCCGGGCGGGTTCACGACGGCGTCGCCCTCCTCGAGGTCCACGGTCGACGTGCCCCCGTCACGCTCCTGGTGCAGGGTGATGCGACCGCGTACGCAGACCACCAGCTCCTCGCCGCTCGGGTGCATCTCCCACGAGTCCCACGGCGCCGAGAAGGAATGCAGGGAGACCAGGCGGCCGTCGGCGCCGTCACCGGCGACCGCGGCGCCGTACTCCTCGTACCAGGCGGGCGCGCCGGTGAACTCGGGCAGATGCCGGATGGCCCCGCCGCGCCCGAGGTGGATCGGAAAGCGGCGCAGCTCGAACTTTCCCTTCGTCGTCGATGACGTCATGCGCGCAGTGTGCACGCGGGCGAGGACGAAAGCACCCCCATCGGGCTACCCGGGATCGCGCACGGACTCCGGACGCTCGGCGCTCCGTCCATCCTCCCGGCCTGGCGGCTCAGGCACGCTCCAGGACCACGGGAAGGCTCGCGTGGCGGCGGAGGAAGATGCTGCGCCGCCGCACCGGCGGCTGCTGCGGATCGAGCGCGATCCGCGACGTGGCTAGAAGCAGCCCTTCGATCGCGATGCGCGACTCGAGACGCGCGAGCGGCGCGCCGACGCAGAAGTGCAGGCCGCGGCCGAACGCGAAGTGGAGTCCGCCGTCGCCGACGTCCTCCCGGCCGTTGCCCGACCCTGCGGGCGCGGGCCGGTTCGCGGCCGCCCACATCAGGAGGATCACGCTGCCCGCCGGGATCGGCACGTCGCCGAGCGTCGTGTCGGTCGTGCTCCACCGGTAGTGGAACTGGAACGGGCCGTCGTCGCGCAGGACGTCGTCGAGCGCATCCGGGATCTGCGCCGGGTCGCTCCGGAGCCGCCCTTGCAGGTCGTGATCGCGCGCCAGGGTCTCGATCGTGGTCGCGATCAGGCCGCTCGTGGTCTCGCTGCCGGCGCTGAAGATCTGCGTCAGGACGTTGCGCGCTTCGTCCGCGTCGATCGCGCCCGAATCGACGGCGCCACCGAGCACGCCGAGAAGTCCCGAGCGCTCGTCCGCCGGACGTGCGAGCGCCGCGTCGAGCCGGGTCTGGATGTACTCGTGCAGCTTGCCGACCGCGACGGCCGCGCTCGCCATCCCTTCGAGATCGCTCAGGCCGTCGAGGAACGGGCCGATGTCGGCGACGACCGGGATCAGGTCGAAGGCGTCGTCCTCCGGGAGGCCGACGAGGCGGCAGATCGTCATCGCGGGCAGCGGGTCGCTGAGCTGCTCCACGGCGTCGCCTCGCCCCGCGGCGAGCATCGGCGCGATCTGCCGCTCGACGACCTCGTGCAGCCACGGCTCGAGCGACGCCACGGCTACCGCGTTCAGGTGCGGCTGGAGCAGCCTGCGGTGCCGCGTGTGCACCGGCGGGTCGGCGGTGGCGAGCACGTGGATCGCATCGCCGGGTGCGGCGATGCGCAGCTGGACGGGCGTGCCGTCGGCGCCGCGGTGCAGGAGGCTCACGAGGTTCGACGAGAAGTCACCCGGACGCGCGACCGCGTCGCGGATCAGCGCTGGGTCGGACACGAGGTACGTCTGCTGGCCGGGCAGCTGCCAGACTGGCGCCCGTCTGCGGAGTGCGTCGTACAGTGGGCGCGGGTCGGCGACCACGTCGTCACGCAGCAGCAGCTTCGGATCCTGGAGGTCGGGTCCATGTGCTCGTCTGCTCGTCGTCCCGCCTGTGCTCGTCGTCTGGATCGGGCGGCCCGGACCCGACCGCCCCGCGGTCAGCCGCCCGCGGCGCCGAGATCGGCGAGCTGCCTCTTCAGCCATGCGCGCTCCCAGAAATTGGTCGCGTGCACGAGCAGCGCCGCGTGCGCGTCGGCCGCGGCCCGCCGCGCGTCCGCGTGCGCCGGGTCGGCCGCGAGGACGACGTCGGTGATGTGGATCGCCTCGACCGGCTCGCCCGCGTCGAGCCGAAGGCGCGCCGCCGCGATCAGCGTGTCGGCGCCCGCCGCCCGCACGAGGTCCGGCGCCACCGCCGCGAACGGCGTCGCGTAGAGCTCGGTCGTCGAGCGGTGCTGGAACCAGCCGGCGTAGGTCTCCCGGATCGCGCGGACGTTCCAGGCCGTCTTGCCGTAGCCCTCGCCGACCTCGAGGTCGGGCGGCAGCTGCACGTCGCGCATCAGCGTGTGGACGTCGGCGCCGGCGTTCATGCCCTCGACGACGCGGTCGTGCACCCACTGCGTCGCGTCGCGCAGGCGGCGCAGCTCGTCCTCGATGACGTCCGCGCCCTCGATCGGGTCGAAGTGGCCGGTGATCATGCGGGCGGGCTCGAGCGCGCGGATGCGGTCGACCGAACGGACGTAGTCGAGCGCGTCGCGGTAGCGGTCGCCGCGCACCGTCACGAGGTTCGGGACGTGGCCGAAGAGCGGCCCGAGCACGTTCCCCGACAGCAGCGTCCGGCTCTCCGGCAGCCACACCACGCACGCGTCGGTGGTCTCGCCGCCCGGTGTCGAGACCAGCGTCAGTCGCCGGTCGCCGATCGTCAGCTCGAGCGTGTCGGAGAAGGTCTGGGTCGGCTCGGGGCGCGACTGCGGCGGCAGCTCGTGACGCGCCTTGCCCGCGCGCGCGAACACCGCCTGCAGCTTCTCTGCCCAGGCGAACGCCGAGTTGCGCTGGCGAAACGGCATCAGGCGCTCGAAGTCGTCGCGGAAGATGCGGAAGTTCTCGTGCGTGACGATGCGCGTCGCGGGCTCGCGGAAGCTGTCGACGCCGCCGAGATGATCGGGGTGCCCCTGCGTGAGAACGATCGTGTGCGTCGGCGAGGGGTCGACCGCGTCGAACGCCGCGCGGTGGTGCGGGCCCTCGAAGCCCATGCCGCAGTTGACGATCACCCGCCCCGCGCCGGTGCGCAGCAGGTACGCGTTCGACAGCCCCGAGGACATCCAGATGCCGTCGCCCAGGTCGACGGCGGGCGCGTCGGTCGCCGCCGCGATCGCCTCGGCGCCGGGGCGCTTGCGGTACAGCGGCTCTCGCTTCGGCGTCGCACTCATCGCTCGTCTCCCATCGTGACCAGGACCTTGCCGCAGTCGGCGGCACCCTGCAGCACACCGAGCGCCTCGTCGAAGCGCGCCAGCGGCACGCGGTGCGTGACGATCGGCGACAGGTCGCGGCGCGCCAGCAGCTCGATCGCGTCCGCGAAGCGCTGCGGATACTCCATCGAGCCGTGGATCGAGAACTGCTTCATCATCACCAGCAGGAAGTTCGTCGGCACCGGCGCGTAGTGCAGCGCGACCACCGACAGCCGCCCGCCGGCGCGCCCGCGCTGCAGCACGTCGGTGATCACCTTCGCCGATCCCGACGCCTCGATGAAGGCGTTGGTCGCGGGCGTCGGCCCGTAGAGGAAGGGCGCCGTGCCGTGCAGACGCGCGAGCTCGTCGAACGGGTCGCAGGCTGCCGGGTCGAGGACGGCCTGCGCACCCAGCGCCAGCGCCAGCGCGCGGCGACGCGGGTTCAGGTCGATCGCGACGGCGTCCGCGACGCCGCGGTCGAGCAGCGTCGCGAGCGCGAAGAGCCCGATCGGGCCGCAGCCGAAGACGGCGACCTTGTCGCCCCTGGTGACCTGGGCCCGATTGACCGCCTGCATGCCGACGGCGAGCGGCTCCGCCAGCGCCGCGACGTCGAGCGGCATGCCGTCCGGCACCCGGAAGAGGCGTCCGTCGCGCGCCGCCTCGCGCACCAGCAGCTCCGGCGTGAGCCCGCCCTCCGGGGCGCCGGTGCCGATACGCCCCAGCTCGTCGTTGCCCGGGTGGACGACGACGCGCTCGCCGACCTTCACGGTGCGCACCTCGCTGCCGACCCAGTCGACGACGCCCGCGATCTCGTGCCCGAGGCAGAGCGGCGTGTCGGACGGACCGCGGCTGCCGCCCAGCCGGATGAACGACAGGTCGGTCCCGCAGATGCCGCAGGCGGCGACCCGCACCACCGCGTCGCGCGGCCCCGGGCTCGGGCGCGGCACCTCATCGACGCGCACGTCGCCGGGCCCGTGCACGCGTACTTGACGGACGCTTCTCATCGCACCTCCCGCGTACGGATGCCGATCATCGCACCTCCCGCGTGACGCACGACGTTCATCGCACCTCCCGCGTGACGCACGACGTTCATCGCACCTCCGGTCGGATCTGCGGAAACGCGTCGAGGT
>Ga0172363_10002033_pt1 | contig 16354 bp, 17 predicted proteins | sample LakKivs2_kivu2a2_FD_114541 | JGI IMG/M metagenome (GOLD analysis project Ga0172363, IMG submission 114541) | Sediment microbial communities from Lake Kivu, Rwanda - Sediment s2_kivu2a2 | ecosystem: Environmental > Aquatic > Freshwater > Lake > Sediment | place: Rwanda: Western Province, Lake... | reverse complement strand
TATGGCTTTTCTCAACGAACTCGTTCACAAGTTTGGCGGAAATCTTAGCTTCTTCACTTTTATCCATGGGCTCGCATTTTTTAAGAACCATTTCAATTTCGGTTTTTGCAATGCCAAGCTCTTCCAATCTTGAATAAGCTGGATCAGTATTTGTTACCCTGCTTGAAAGAGGCTTCTCCCTGCTTCTTATAACCAAAGCTCCCCTATGCCCTATGGTATTCTTGAATTCAAAATCCGCTGAATAAGCTTCCAATTTCACTCCTTCATTTACAGCTTTACTTAGCTTCGTAGCTTCTTCCGTAGTCAAGTCTCTACCTACTCTCCGATCAATAATTTCTTTTCCATGACCTAACGTTGCGAAGTTGCATCTCAAGGCGAGGTTGCCATCATTCACGGTTACATTTGCACCAACTGCTTCAAGAACCCCTCTACCCGTGCTATACTTGAATGGATCGTATCCTAAAATTGAGATGACAGCCACATCACTTTCAGGAGCGACGCCCTTCTCAACCGTGTACATTAATCCTGTTTTTCCGTTTTTTGCAAGAAAATCCATGTTAGGCGTGTCAGCAGCTTCAAGCGGCGTTCTATTTCCAAGTTCCTCAATTGGTAAGTCACCCATACCATCGATGACCACGTAAATCAGCTTTAAAATACGCTATGCCCCCTATTCTTCTTATACATTCAGTTATTGTGATACTTAGAAGTTTTTAACAGCTTTCGTGTGATAATAGCCAACACTATTTTGAAGTTTGTTTGATTCTACTCAGTAACATCCATCAGCTACATACCGATTGACGACTATTCACCACTAATATTAGATTATACTTCAAGTGGGTTATGCCACTGGAGCGGAAATCGTATTTTATCCTTGGCCCATGAATGCACGTTTTTCCGGCTAGCTTTTTCCTATTTTAGCTGTTTTGTTTGAATATGCTTTTATTTGATTGTGTGAACTTTTGAGTGTGGGTTCTATGAAAATCAGCGAAACGAAAAACGGCTTAATTTTAGAGTTATATGTGAAACCTAATTCTAAAGAATTTAAAATTGTGGTTGATGGAGACGAAATTGTGGTTTTTTGCACAGAAGAGCCGACCAAAGGAAAAGTTAACAAAGAACTGATTAAAGAATTTTCAAGGCTTTTTCATAATGAAGTGGAGCTTGTTTCTGGTTTCACTTCTAAACAAAAGCGGCTTTTGATAAAAGGCGTTGGAAAAGACGAATTGGAGCGCGTTTTGCTTCATAAGTAATTTTTCTACGCGGTTTAAAGTTTGAACCTTAATATCGCGGCTATTCCGCCGAAAGAGTTTTTCAACATTTGTCCTTCTTCTGTTTCACCAGATATTATTTCCACTTCAGTGTTTGCATGCTCTGCTAGTTGGGCAAAATTCTCTATAAGGTCCTGTGTTTCAGCTATGCCCAAGGCTGGAGCTTGGCATTTTGGGCAAGGTTTTCCGGAAAGGCTTTGTTCAAAACTTGTTAGCATTTGATTTTTCATGGTGTGTTGTTCCTCGTAGCCGCAGGCGCTGCATTTTACTTTAACTCGTGTAATGTCTAGTCCATCAGAAAGCAGTAGTGTCTTAACGGCACCAGCCTCTAAAGCTCTTCTAACTTCTTCTTCTCCATAAGTAACCATTCCAGTGTCATGTCCGATTTCGTAGAGAAATTGCTGCATCAGCTGTTTTTCTTCTATATAACGTATTTTCCGCATTATTTCAGGAGCCTTGCCAACAACTTCTTTCACGCCTTGTTCATCCACGTAAGCCGTATCAATTACGTCTATAACTTTCTCTTTCAGCATGTAATTCAAGTAATCGCCCTTTTCAAAATCGTATTTTGTGGGTCCAGGACCCGCAAGTATTAATCCCTTAAAGTTTTCAATGGATAGGAATGCCCCGTTAGCATGTTCACCCACTCGTCTAAAATATTCTTGAAGTCGCATTTCTCGAAGTCGTTCATATCTTCTGGCTGATTGTCCGCCTGCGCGAGTTTTTCCAGGCACGCCTGATGTTACTTCTCTGACTATTTCCAGTCTCCTACCTTGGAGTGTTGCAAGCGTGGACGCTGACGCGTCTATGAGAAGTATGCCATAAGTCTCTTTTTCTCTTAAGAGTTCCTGCAAATGTTCTGTATGGAATCTTGAATCGCATCTATAGAGGTATATGTGTATCGACTCTGGCGGCACAATCACGTAGGTTTCCATTCTTTCGCTTCCCGCCCCATTCTGTGGAATTGCACCGCAAAATATTACAAGTCCGTTTTCAGGAGCTTCCTTGAAAAGTTTGAGGCGTTGTTGAACTTTTACAATCGCGTCTTGAACGTTTTTGCGGGTGGTTGTAGACTTTATGTTTGAGGCTGTACCGTATTCGTCTCTAAGCATGCTTATAACGTCGCTTATTTGCTTTCCCGGTGGGACGTAAAGTGAAATTAGCTCAGTTCCACGTCCTTCCTTGCTGGCTAGCGCGTTTAGTGTTTTTTTCAGTCTGAACAACTCTAATGAAGTTTTTTTTGCTGTACTCAACTGCTTTCACTTAGGAATCTTAGCCGTAAAGCTACATTGCAAGAGCGTCAAATAAGAGTTTGGGAAAAAAGACTAGGTTATTTCTAAAACTTCTTTCAAAAACGCCTTATATGGACCTAGTTTTCCGCCGTAGTTGCCCGCTGAAATTCTAACAACACCCGATACGCTTGCGGCAGCTCTTACTCCTTCACTCATAGCTTTTTTCACCGCCTCAACAGTCAAACCATTAATAACAATTTCATAAACGCAATTCACGTTTTCCGGCAACTGCGAATCCGCTACAAGCGTTTTCAAGCGTGGACAGAAAGGATGATTCGTTGAGGCTTTAAGCTTATACTTTAAGGAACCAGCCTTTGAACCAGAGCGGCAAACACCACCGGGGAAAGGCAAAATAACCTCGCCTGCCTTGGTTTTGATGGCTTTAGCTGCTTCTTCTGCTGCCTTAAGTCCAGAGGGTTCGTCTTTGGCTAAGATGAGGAAGTTTCCGCCGGCTACGGCTTCTTTTGCGCCGAAAGTGTCTTCCACGATGAAGTCGCCTTCCATAACAGGGATTTTCCAAACTTTTCTGTTTCCAACCAAGCCTTTTCTTTGGAATCCATCACCGAACAGTCGTATGCTTCTGCCCACCTTGAGTTTTCTCTTAGCATTAGGCATTGCATCAAAGGCTGAAGCTGTTGGAGAAGTCATTATGCACTGTCCTATGCGCAGTATCATTTGGTTTTTCAGCTCAAACCTATTGCGGTTGTATATTTGAACTAAAACGCCTACACGATTGTCTGGAGTTTTGTCTGTTGGCATGACGCCTTCTATGCCGGCTTCAGCAGGAGACATAATCACGCTTGTCGCAAAACCAGTTGCAGCGGCTGCTGCGGTTAAAGCCCATCTCTCATTCTCAGCTGTAATCAACACGCGGCCAGCCCACAAGGGGAACATTTCCGCGAAAGTATTCACAATCTCACAGACATTGCCGTTTTCAGTTCTATATGTAAAAACTTCAGCCAATTGATTCCTCTCCCATATATTCTTCTGTTCTTTAAGGCTACCATATAAATAAAAATATTCACCAAATCTAGGGTTAATAAATAAGTGAATGCGTTTTCTACGCATTACCAAGGGACACTGTGCCTGCAAGCATGTTGCATTCTCACTTCAATAACATGCACATTCTTGTTGCGGCAAACCTAGGCTTATATATTATTGTTCTTGTTATGCTATCTGCAATGAGTCTCAACAAAATCAGTTTCGAGGAGTCCTTAGCTACGGATGTTATCGAATCTGGAAAATGTCTTAGCTGTGGTGCATGCGTGGTTGTTTGTCCTTTTGATTGTTTAGAATATGGAGAAAAAGAACCCCGCTTGATAAAAGAATGCAAAGTCTGCGGAATCTGTGCGCAAGTCTGCCCTCAATATGAGTGGTCATTGTCCAAAGCAGAAAGTTTCGTGTTTGGCAGAGAAAGGAGATCCGAAGAAGAATTTGGAGTTTATCGTAGACTTGTTATAGCTCAAGCAAAGGATGACAGAATACTGAAGGTTTGTCAGGATGGGGGCGCTGTCACCGTACTACTATCATTTGCCTTAGAAAATGGGCTTATTGACAGTGCGATTGTTGCAGGAATCAGCCGAGAAAAACCTTTCCACCCATCTCCAAAATTGGCCGTAACCCCCGAGGAGATTTTGGAATGTGCTGGAACAAGATATTCCTACTCACCTAACATCCTTGCATTGACTGAAGGAGTCAAACAGAAAAAGGTTAGCATTGCATTCGTAGGCACACCCTGCCAAATTCGCGCTATCCGAAATATGCAAATGGCTGGCCTAAAGAGGTATACTATTCCACTGAGATTTCTTATTGGACTTATGTGTTCGGAATGCTTCACATATGACGGGTTAATGAAGAAACATATTCATGAAAAATTAGGCATAGATTTGAATGGCATAAGGAAAATCAATATTAAAGGAAAAATGCTTGTCACAACAGACTATGGAGTTAAAACCATTCCTCTTGCAGAAATAAAACAATACGCCCGAAAAAACTGCAGTTTTTGCGATGATTTCAGTTCTGAACTGGCAGATATCTCGGTAGGTGGTTTGGGATTGAATGGTTGGACATTCGTCATTATCCGCACAGAAAAAGGCGAAGAACTATTCTCAAACGCTGAAAAAGCAGGAGTTATCAAAACCAGAAATGTAGATGAAGAGCCAAACGCCTTGAACTTGCTGAACAAACTTTCATTGAAGAAAAAACAAAGCTACGGCTTCAGATGAATCGGATAAATTTATAAACAAACCTCACCAAACCATTTAGGATTCAGATGAAAATAGACACCACAACCTTGACTGGCACCGCTGTTCTCGCCGCATTAGTGGTTGTTTTCGATTATACTATGAAATACTCAAATCTGAAAATACTCTTTCCATGGCTTCCATTCCTTAAATTTGATTTTACAGGAATCCCAATCGTTTTGTCGCTTCTTCTGTTTGGTTTGGTTCCAGGGGCTTTTACATCGGCTATCGCGTTTATTGCCATACTTGCTCGTAGTACAGACGTTGTTGGTTCTTCGATGAAAGGTCTTGCAGAGTTTTCTACGATCTTGGGAATGGCTATAGGTCTAACATTGTTTAAGAGATTCAAGGTCATTAGTTCGTTTACGCTTGGCGTAATATCGAGAGTCTTAGTAATGATGGCTGCAAATCTAGTTCTAATTTATGTGGGAATTATGTCGCTCCCCTCATCCTATGCGGATATTCCGCTTTTCGTGGTTTTGCTGCTTGGACTGTTTAACGTGATACAAGGAGCCTTGAGTATTATCGGAGGTCAATTAGTTTTTGAAGCGATTAGAAAGCGTGCTCCACTATTGATTAAGAAAACCAATGAGTAAAATTCGCAGTCTAAAAGCTGCAATCCATAACGTCCAATATATGGAGTGAAGGTTTTATCACTATAGCCATTTATGAAGCTACCCGTAAATCGATTATGGAGTATAAATAAACTTCAAAAGTTATCTCCAAAATCACATGTGGCATTAGTTTTGCAGTACGGGTAAATTCATTTTTCTTTAAGATTCTTCATCTGAAGTTGGACGAAGCATTAGTTCAGTTTTACTTTTAACTTTCCCACTCTTTGCATGCGGTTTCCTAAGCAAGGTGTCACCGTGTTTTTCAATTTCTCTAGCTTCCTCAGCTAATTTAGCAGCTGCCTGAGCTATTTCATGTGCACAAGCAACAAGTGGAATATATTTGTTGCTTTCCTTCTCTATGAAGCAGGCTTGAAGATTAATCTCGGCGATTTTCTCTGCCAATTCATAAGCAGCCATGGCTTTCGCTTTTGCGTAAGGGTTCTTAAAATCAGAGTTGTCTCGAATGCTATTTACATCAATTACTAATTTAGGCAAAACCGGACTCGATTCCGTCTTAATCGCATGAACTAATCTATCGATTTCCTGTTGGACTATTCTATAAACACCAGTGATCGCAAGCACTTTAATGATATTTGAATTAAAAATCGCCATTTCTATCGCGTCTAAAAACTCTCTTCGAGCTCCAATAAGCGGGTCGCCTGTGATGATTATATAGCCTAAACCTTGTTTTTCTAGTTCAGTCTTAATACGCTTTCCTGGAGCGTCCGAAATAACTACACTAGGCACACCACTGTTTGATAGTTTCTCTCTGACTTTTGCTGGTCCTGCTATTGAGGGGTTGGGAGATATAAAAACTAAAAGGTCTGGATCAAATTCGAAGATTTTTGGCAAGGCTTCTTCAACATCTTCGGCACTCATTTTTGAACCAGTGGTTACGGTTCGAGTTTTAATATCTTGGCGGTCAGCTAGTTCGTCAAGGAGAAGTTCAAAAAGGGGTGACGTTGCGATGTTACCACACTTAAAAACCCCAACTTTTTTGAATTGTTGTTCTGGCAAGATTACACCTAGCAAATTGTTAATACTGTTTAAACGTTTAAAAATTGCCTTTGTTTGCATGGTTGTCGAAGGTCTTAAATATTAACTGTTTGTCTACGTAGTTATATGTTAAGGAGAGTGAGCATGATTTGACAGAAGTTGTTGAGAGAGGATTGAAAAAAATCGGAATAACAGTTTCTAAGCCGCTTCTTGCTATTCTCTGTATAATCTTCGGCATAATAGTAATTGTTGTGCCCGACCTCGTGGGAATCATCGTCGGCATTTTCCTAATAATAGAAGGGGCTCTGCTGTTAACCGAATACTTAGAACTTCAAAGACAACAACCGCCGCCCTCACAAGCGTAAATTATTCCCGCAACCTTTTTTATTTTTTGATCAACCTTCGTTTTTCAAAAATCTTTAGTTTTGATACGCTTATAATTAAAGGTACGCCAACAAGAAATGAGACGGCTACAACAATTAAGTCTTCAATGTAGGAATCAATAGCAGCTGCAACAAACACAACATAGAGCATTTCGAAATTTCCAAAAAAGTCTGGAAACAAGGTGTACAAGTTACATGGAACAAGCAGAAAAACCCTCACAAGCGAATCAGTGGCTATGCAAACAAAGGAAATTAAAACCAGTGCGATTGACAAGCGTTTAACATCTGCTTTAAACAGGTTTCGGCTTAATTTTGCTGTTGGATAGACTAGGAGCAGGGCAAATAAGATGTCTAAAATTGTCCAGAGGGGAAGATTTCTCCCAAATGGATGAATGAAATATGCTGAAAGCATTATTGTGTAGACTACTAAAACTGGTTTCCATTTGGCTTTAGCTAAAAATCCTGCCATCAAAACACTGATGGGTTCAGCAATTATGCCGAACATCCAAAAAGGATCAGGTTTGATCATTCGAGCGATTGAGCTACCGATGAGCGCTGCAGAAAACCCGATTTTTGGTCCTAAAATTATTCCTTCAATAGATTCTAAGTAGATTCCCCAGTTTCGCCACAGCCCAAACGAGATAAAATATAGCACGGCATGCAACGCCGCGAACAAAGCAGTTAGACTTGCTTGCAAACTTTTCCGCATTTAACCACGACCTTTAGTAGCGCAAATTATTCAAAAATCTTTGCTCACCTTCTGCGGTTTTTGTTTAAGCTCCCAAGAATAATTGGATGAGGAAGACTATTAGTGCTGTGAAGGCGCCTACTGTAAGCATTGCTACGCCATAAAGCCAACCGTTTTCTTTTGCAACTTTTCCGAGGTATATGCCTAATAGGAAAAGTGTGGTTAATGAAAGCGTTAAAGAAGTGATGTAGGCGTTCCATATGGGTATAAATCCCGCTGAGACAAGGATGAATGGCGTTAGAGAAATGATTGCTGTTAAGGTTGGCGATAATCCGTCGATGAAAGCCACATAGAATGTGACAAACCGGGCTGCCTCATAATGAATTGGATCAACGTTGTTATTTGTGGCTACTTCCATCTCTTTTAAGCGGCGTTCTCTTTCAGCCCTTTCAGCCATCAAAGCTCCAAAGAAGCCTGAAAGTCCCATTGCTAGGCAGGCTCCTAAACCAGCCAGTACAATTATTTCTGATTTTGAAACTCCAGCTATCCATGAGCCTAAAACTATGCCGAAAACCGTCATGGCTCCGTCGAATCCGTTCATTACAAAGTACCTTCTGGCTATACCGCTTGCCTTTGTAATACGAAGGTAGACTCTAACCTTCCCGAAGAGCTTTCTGAAAAGTTTACTCAACTGTTATCTCTTCACCGTGAAAGAGCGAAATACGGGGATCCATGTCGAATTCGGGTTTTATTACGGCAATTGTTTGATATAAAGTTTTAGAATTCTGAGTAAGCTCTTCGAGAGGAATTTGTGATGGTGCTTGTTGAAACCTTAAAAGGCTTTAGGATGCTTGGTGAGGCGGAACCTTTTAATATTGATGGTGGAAACCGAATGATTTTAAAAAATGGGAGGGTTCTATTAGTTATGTGGTTGAGATCGTGAAGGGTGAGAAAAAGTTTGAGTTTCTGGAGCACATGGCTGATGCTTACGTTGCTGCTTATGGAGAGGATTTAGCGGGAGCTTTCGAGAATGCTGCCCTTGCAATGTTTGATGTTATGACGGATTTGGAAGGGGTTGGTTCTGAAGTTGAGGATAGTGTTGAAGTTCTGGCGCAGGACGAATATGCCCTTCTTTATAGTTGGCTTGAAGCTTTGCTTGTGAAATTTGAAGTTGAAAAAATGGTTTATTCCAAGTTTAAAGTGTTGAGTTTGAACCGGACTTCAGATGGTTTTCGGCTTAAAGCGAAGATTTGGGGGGAGAAGTTTAGCGTAGGAAAGCATGTGCAGAAGGTTGGTGTGAAGGCTGTTACGTATCATCGTATGGAGATTGTTAAAGAACCAGAAAAGGTTACGCTGAAGTTTATTCTTGACATATAAGTTGCTAGGCTAGTTTTAGTTTTTTTAAGCCTTTCAGAATTTCTTCCACTGCGACTTCGGGTGGTGTTTCTAGTTTTTCGCATTTGAATTCTATGAATGGGACGTTTTTTTCTTTGTAATATTGCAGAAGTGGTTGAGTTTGGTGTTCGTAAACTTTGATTCGTTTTTTTATGACTTCTGGGGTGTCGTCTGGGCGTTGATATAGGGGTCCGCTGCATTTGTCGCATATCATGTCTTTTTTTGGCTTTAAGTAGCGTATGTTGTAGATTTGGCCGCAGTTTTTGCAGATTCTTCGTGTGGATAGGCGTTCGATGATTATCCAGTCTGGGACTGTTAGTTGGATGATTGTGTCTATTTTTGTGATTTTGTCTAAGGCTTTTGCTTGTTTGAGGGTGCGTGGGTAGCCGTCTAGGATGAAGCCTTTTTTGTTGTTTGTTTTGGTTAGGTGTTGTTTCATGACTTGTGTTATGATGTTGTCTGGGACTAGTAGGCCTTTTTCGACGTATTGTTTTAGTTTTTTTGTTAGTGGGGTGTTTTGTTTGATTGTTTCGCGGATGATGTCGCCTGTGGCTATTATGTTTATGCCTAGGTTGGTTTGTAGTCGTGTTGCGTATGTGCCTTTGCCTGAGCCTGGTGGTCCGAAGATGATGGCGTTGACCATTTTTTGTTTTGGCTCCTTGTGTTGTTGTTTTTGTATGTGGGTTGGTGTTTGGTAATTAAGTGTTGCTGTGTGCGCGTGTGCAACGGCTCTAGACCCCTCTATTTGGAGCCTAATAGGATCCTAATAGGCTGTGAATGGCAAGAGTGCATAGCGGTGTAAGGTTTTAAGCGGGTGGAAATTTAATGAATGTTTAGAGGAAAATTCGTGTTTGATTTGGGCAAAAGAAGGTACAGAGTGCTGGTCTACTTGTTAGCAAGTGCGGTAATTAACATTGCTTTTTTAGTTTCGCCGTGGGGTGTCTACAGGGACTATTTTTTCTTTTATGTTAACTGGTTTGGAGTGGTGCTATTGCTCTTGTTTTTTGGTCGTCCGCATATGTACGGCGGCTGGTATGACCCGAATTCTATTCTGGCGCCAGCGTTGCTGGTGTTTGGCTTCTTTGTGGAGTTATTCGTTGTTTGTGAGTTGGCGATCTACATAAAAAAGAAAGTTAGCTAAAACTATGCGTGCGCTAAAGGTAACCTTTCGGCATTTTAATCTTAGGTAATTCAAACGGATTCTTTGGCATGGTCAAGACTAATGTATCTTCAGATTTTAAGTCCTACTTAACATTTTGTTTAATGTTGACCGAACGCGCACTAACTAGAAAGCTTCTAAGATTAGCTAGTCTTCTTTAGGTTCCCACCGCTTCTTTCTATAAAACTTCACCTCAACCGCCATCAAAAATTGCATCAGCGTACCATTCATCGCTGCCCTAGTGTGCGCTATTCCAGCGCAAGCCATAAAAGGCAAAAGCAAAAATATAATTGGCTGGGTGGTTGGTAGTGAGAGGTGGAGTTTTTCTGGCACTGGTCTTGACTTTTATTCTAGTGGGCATGTTAAACCTCGGATTCAAAGTACAGGTAGTTAAAGCAGTTCCAGATCTTGTCTATATTAAAGCTGATGGAAGCATATCACCACCATCTGCGCCTATCTACAGTGCGGACAATGTCACTTACACTCTTACAGGCAATCTCAGCAGTTCCATTATAATTGAGAGAGATAACATTTTGCTCAATGGGGCAGACTTTTATGTTCAAGGAACAGGGGTCTCCGGTTCCATCGGAATTGATTTGAGTTATAGGACCAACGTGACAGTCAAAAAAGTGAGTATAAACACGTTCTGGTATGGAATCTATCTCATACATTCATCAAACAACAGTATAATTGAAAGCAACATTGAAAGCACCAACTTTGGCATCTACCTCTACGAGTTCGACTCAAACTACAACAAAGTTCTCGTAAACAACATAACAAACAACGCTGTTGGCATATATGTAGAAGGTATGGATAACGTCATCTATCATAACAATTTCGTCGGCAATGCCGAACAGTTTAACGTATTGGGGTCATCAAACACATGGGATGACGGCTATCCCTCTGGCGGAAACTACTGGAGCAACTACAATGGTAGTGACTTGAAAAGTGGCTCAGCTCAAGACTTGAATGGAAGCGACGCAATAGGAGACGTAAGCTACACTCTAGATAACAGCAACGAAGACAGGTACCCATTGATGGGTCGAATGTACATATTCGATGTAGGTACATGGGATTCAACGTCACACCAAGTTCAGGTGATAAACTATCCCTTTGGTCATGTTGATTACTTTGAACTAGACGCGCCCAAGAAACTTATATTGCTAAATCTCACTGCATACACGTACACCATGGGTTTCTGCAGACTAACTATTCCTACGGCGATCGTTGATGACATGTGGCCTGCTGGTGATTACACGATGCTGATTGATGGGGAACTGCGCGGATATTCAAACTGGACAGATGCAGAAAACACGTATCTGTTTGCTTTCACCTATTTTTGGCGAAGCAACAGACTTCATTTAGTTGTAATACCCGAGTTTGCATCAGTCTTGACTCTATCGTTGTTTATGATGTCAATGTTGTTTGCACTGATAATCTATAAGAGACGGTACACCTCGCTTCTCTGATCTTTTCCACTTTTGATTTGTCCACACATGTACGGTATATCAACGCTGCTGAAAAGCCAATTAAGAGTAAGGGCTTCGGAGAGATATCGTCGCTTCCGTTTATTAATAGTTGAAGTGCCGTAAAGCATACTCGTGTTCTAGTGATGTTTAGGTATTAGAAATGCTATTTCCTTCACAAGAGTTTCTGGAATTGACGCCTTCCCTTTATGCTTATTCAGCTTAACAAAACCAAGCTTTCTCAGCACCTGCAAGTCCTGATAAACATTCTTCAGATTCCGCCCTACTTTTTACCCAGATATGATATAAAGTTGGCTTGTGTTTAAAAAGGGGAATTTTCTTAAGACAGATTGTTGTATGCAATAGACGTTGGAAGCAAAATGGCTGATTCAGAAGTTCTCATCAACGCTGAAAGCTTGACTAAGAAGTTCGGTGATTTCGCAGCAGTGAACAACATAGACTTTAAAGTGTACAAAGGCGAATGCTGCGGCTTCCTCGGACCCAACGGCGCAGGAAAAACAACAACAATCAAAACAATCCACTGCGTTCTACCCTTGACATCAGGCAAGCTAACCGTTGCAGGCATGAAAGTTACTGAAAAGCCGAGGGAAATAAAGAAAATGATAGGCGTTGCCCCACAGGAAAACAACCTTGACCCAGACTTTTCAGTCACCACAAACCTTCTAATCTACGCCCGCTACTTCGACATCCCAAAAGCTGAAGCCCTCAAACGAGCCGAAACACTGCTCAAATTCTTCCAACTAGAAGCAAAAAAAGAAGTAATAATTGACGAACTTTCAACAGGAATGAAACGACGCCTGATTCTCGCCCGAGCCCTAATCAACGAACCCAAAATACTCCTATTAGATGAACCCACAACAGGTCTCGACCCACAAGCACGCCACCTAATCTGGGACAAAATCCGAGACCTAAGAAAACAAGGCGTCACAATAATCTTAACCACACACTACATGGAAGAGGCAGCCGAACTCTGCGACCACACACTAGTCATGGACAACGGCAAAATCATCGAAGAAGGCAAGCCCTCAGCCTTAATCAAGAAACACATCGGCGAAGAAGTCTTGGAAGTCAGCTACGACGAAAAAATCATGAAAACATTGCAGAAAAAGTTTCCAGAAGCCCGATTAGAAGTGTTAGGCGACAGAATCCGCGTGTTCACCACCCAACCTCACGGAGTCTTCGAAACCTTTCTGAAAGATTTTCCCTCAAAAGACGCGACCATCAGAAACGCCAACTTAGAGGACGTGTTCCTGAAACTGACTGGGAGACAGTTGAGAGAATGAAACGCGCAGAAATCGCCTCATTCTTCAAGTTGCCTAAACTAACCTATCGCGTTTGGAAGGTTTGGCAACGTGACTTCGACGTCTTCATGAAAACATGGAAAGTAAACTTCTTCCCGCCCTTGCTTGAGCCCATCTTCTTTCTCGTCGCCATGGGCTACGGCCTCGGTAGCTTCGTTGAACCCATTCAAGGCTTGTCATACATTCAGTTCATCGCACCAGCATTGGTTTCCATCTCAATCATGTACTCCTCTTTCTTCGAATGCACATACGGCTCCTTCGTACGCATGTACTACCAGAAAACCTTCGACGCCATCATAGCCACTCCGATAAGCATAGAAGAAGTCATAGCTGGCGAGCTCTTGTGGGGAGCCACGAGAAGCCTAATCAGCTCCATCATAGTCTTAGGCGTCGTAGGCGCATTTGGCTTAATCTCCAGCCCACTGTTCATCCTGATCCTACTCGTTGCTTTTCTTGGCGGTCTAATGTTTTCTACAATAGCAATGGTCTTCACCTCATTGGCTCCAAGCATAGACTTCTTCAACTACCCAGCCTTTCTATTCATAACTCCCATGTTTCTGCTCAGCGGAACATTCTTCCCTCTAACAAGCCTCCCACCATTCATGCAAGTTTTCGCAAAAACATTCCTGCCCCTCACGCACGTTGTGAACCTAACAAGAAGTTTCATAATAGGAAACCTCGAAACATCACTAATCATCAGTCTCATCTGGATCGCTGCTGTCACACCAGTTTTCTTCGTCTTGAGCATCAACCTCATGAAAAGAAGACTAATCAAATAGGAAAACACAACAAAATCTGCGAACACTCACCTCTCTCAAAAGCGCAATAATGCATGCTCTTGTCCTAGTGCTGTTTAGCGTATTAGAAATGCTATTTCCTTCACAAGAGTTTCCGGGATTAACGCCTTTCCTTTATGCTTATTCAACTTAACAAAACCAAGTTTCCTCAGCACCTGCAAGTCTTGATACACATTCTTCACGTTCCGCCTAACTTTCTGAGCCAAATCATTTATCGACTCAACCCGCAAAGCAGCAATCCGAAACAACAACTCTATTCTTCTAGGCGTAAGCAAAGCAACCTGCTCAGGACTAAGATCTCTAATCTCCTCAACCGTATAATCAAGCGTTCCCTCTTCAACATAGCCCCTATAACTATCCACAAGCTCAGCCCACTCAAAATAAACCCTACTATACTTAGCATCCAGCTTCTGCTTAAGAAAAAGCTCCTCAAAATTCTCGAACGACATACTAAACTCCTTCTCAAACCTTTTAATTTTCTGCTCCACTTCCTCAGACGTCAAATTCCGAACTATTCGCAGAAGCATAAACGTCCACAATACAATGTAAGACCAATCAACTTAAAACGTTCACGATGAAAACGCTTAAAGCACCTAACAACCCCTTTAAAATTCTATTCAAAACCACGGTGCAGCAAAAATGCGCATAACAAAACTCGAAGAACACATCCACCTGGTCGATGTCGAACCCGCCGGAATCAAAAACTTCATCGCCAGCTACATTCTACAAGGAAAACAAACCGCAATCGTTGAAACAGGCCCAACCTCATCAATTCCCAATCTGCTTTCCAGCTTAAAGGAATTACACGTAAAACCCGAAGACGTAGCCTACGTCGCTGTCTCGCACATTCACCTAGACCACGGCGGAGGCGCCGGAACCCTACTGAAACACTTGCCAAAAGCCAAAGTCATAGTTCACCAAAGAGGAGCACCGCACCTGGCAAATCCAGAAAAACTTTGGCAACAAGCACGAAACGTTCTAGGACCTATCGCTGAAATGTATGGCGAACCCGAACCTGTTCCAGAAGAAAGAATTATCGCAGCAACCGATGGCATGATTTTCGACATTGGAAACAACGTTACACTAAAAACCATAGAAACCCTTGGACACGCTTCACACCACCTAAGCTATTACGAAACGCTAAGTGAAGGACTATTCCCAGGTGACGCTGCTGGCGTTTACCTGAACGAAATCAACGTGATTGTGCCGACAACGCCCTCGCCCTTCCGTTTAGACATCGCATTAGAATCCCTAAACAAGCTGATTAGCCTAAAACCTAAAGCCTTGTACTACAGTCACTTCGGCAAAGCCAGCAACGCTGTGGAAAACCTCCAAACATACGCAAGACAACTTAAACTCTGGGCAAAAATTGCAGAGCAAGGGATAAAAAACAAAGAAAGCTTGGAATTGATAAGCAAAAAGATACTTGAAAATGATTTAACCATACAAAAAGCTGTAGCACTTCTTAAAAATCATCCAATTTTAAGTGAAACAGTGCTTAACGAGAGCGTGCAAGGTTTTATCGACTTTGTAGAAAAATTCGGAAGCATTCCCCAATAGTTTGTTTTGGTGTAAACGCCAAAATAGTTTATATCTATTCTTTCCCTTTTTTGTGTTAGGTGAGAAAAATGGGCGAAGAGGGAAAAGGACGTTTTCCTTCAGAAAAAATTCCGCTTGAAAAACTAGACAATTACACCTGGCGCATTCCAAAACACAGGCCAGGAATGCAAGTTCCAGGCATGGTTTTTGCCGACAAAAGCTTATTAGACAAAATGCAGACGGACAGAACCCTTCAGCAATGCACAAACGTCGCCCATCTACCGGGCATCTACAAATATTCCATAACCTTGCCAGATGGACACGAAGGCTACGGCTTCCCAATAGGCGGCGTAGCAGCAACAGACTACAACGAAGGCGTAATCAGCCCGGGAGGAGTAGGCTATGACATAAACTGCGGCGTTCGTCTATTGACCACGAACCTTTCAGAACAGGACATAAGACCAAAACTCGTTCAACTGGCAAACACCATTTTTGATAATGTTCCATGTGGACTTGGAAGCCGCCGAAAAGACTTCAGAATGTCACCCAGCGAGTTAGATAGACTAGTAGTCGAAGGTGTTCAATGGGTCATTGACCAAGGGTTAGGCTGGCATGAAGACGCTGAACACTGTGAAGAACGTGGATGCATGAAGAACGCAAACCCAGACAAAGTTTCAACAACAGCAAAAAACAGGGGAATGACACAAATCGGCACGTTAGGCTCAGGAAACCACTTCTTAGAAATACAAAAAGTCGACAAAATCTACGACACTAAAACAGCTAAAACCTTCGGAATCGAACATGAAGGACAAGCAACTATCATGATTCACTGCGGTTCTCGAGGCTTCGGCCACCAAACATGCTCAGATTATCTGCGTGTCATGGAGAGAGCGGTGCACAAATACAAAATAGTATTGCCAGACCGAGAACTTGCATGTGCTCCTGGAAACAGCAACGAAGCAGAAGATTATTATCAAGCAATGGCATGCGCTGTCAATTATGCTTTCGCAAATCGTCAAGCAATAATGCACTGGGTTAGACAAAGCTTCCAACAAGTCTTTAAGGAAGACCCGGAAAAGTTTGGGCTAAAACTTGTTTATGACGTAGCCCACAACATTGCAAAGATAGAAAAACACAAGGTCAACGGAGAACAAAAGAAGGTCTGGGTTCACAGAAAAGGTGCAACACGCGC
>Ga0172363_10002029_pt1 | contig 16378 bp, 14 predicted proteins | sample LakKivs2_kivu2a2_FD_114541 | JGI IMG/M metagenome (GOLD analysis project Ga0172363, IMG submission 114541) | Sediment microbial communities from Lake Kivu, Rwanda - Sediment s2_kivu2a2 | ecosystem: Environmental > Aquatic > Freshwater > Lake > Sediment | place: Rwanda: Western Province, Lake... | reverse complement strand
TGGAAGCGCGAACATTAACACAGGAAATGCAACTACCAAGGTTGATATTCGTAATTTCATTAACACGAATATTTTTGGCAACCGTTGTGTCTTTTTACTAATTAATGTTTTTGGGGAATGTCAGGGAGCACTTTTAGGTTGGTGGGGAGACTTATTCAGTGATGGAGAAACAACAATTGCCACTGCCCAACTTCCTCCTTCTCCTGCTCAGCCTCAAGAGAGTTTAGTTTTGGCCGAAAATCAGAAAACTGGTGATAATTCCTCTAATACTGCGAACGCTTCCTCAATAAACAACCTTGAAGTGACTAATAATAATGAGGCCTATTTAACAAACGAGATTAAAGGCCAAGCAATTTCTGGGCAAAACCAAGTTAAAGGGGAATCGGCTGAAATTGAGACCGGTGATTCTTCGGTTGTCGCCAACATTGCCAATTTTGTTAATACCAATATCATTGGTAATAATTTTTTCTTTGGTATTATCAATATTTTTGGAAAGCTTTGTGGTAATATTTTATTTCCCAGACCAGATTTAGAGGTGGTAAAAACGGCTGATAAGGAAATTGCTACACCAGGAGATGAAGTTACCTATACAATTTTTTATAAAAATTCAGGTCGGCTTTGGGCTAAGGATGTACAGATTAATGACATCTTGCCAGCAAACTTCACTTTTATTTCTGCTTCTGATGGGGGAGTTTTTGATGGAGGAAAGACAGTTTGGGAGTTAGGAAAAGTTATGGCTGGTCAAAGTGGGAGTTTTACTTTGAGAGGAAGAATTAACGAGGAAATGATTGAAGAAGGAATTTTAACAAATGAGGTTTTAATAACAACCATTACCGATGAGCCTAATAAAGGAAATAATCAAGCAAGTGTCTCTTTGACGGTTGAGATTTTTTCAAGTCAACCTTCGCCAACCCCAACAGTTACTCCTGGCGGAGAGGATGGGGGAGTTGGCGGTCCAGGAGGACAAGGAGAAGGAAATGATGGACAAGCAGCTTCTGGCCAAGTAGGGGGAAGTGCAGGGCCTTGTATTCCTCCAGAAGCACCCAAGGCCCCGAATTTGCTTTCGGCGACAGCCATTTCCTCCACCGAAGTAGAATTGATTTGGACGGTGGTTGATCGAGCCTCTTATTATTTACTGGCCTATGGAGAATCCTCAGGAGATTATATTTATGGTTCACCAAATGTTGGGAATGTGACTTCTTATATTGTGGGTAATTTAACCCCAGGAGGAACATATTATTTTGTGGTTGCTGCGGTTGTTGATAACGGTTGTCCGGTATCCGGACCATTCTCTAATGAACTTTCTAATATTTCTGCTGGGGGAATTTTGGGTGTTGAAAAAATTCTGGCTGCTTCTGAAGGAGAAATTGGCGAGGGAGTCTCTAGTGAAGTTGGTGAGGTGGCTGGGGAAGCAACACCGGTTTGTCCTTGGTGGTGGGTAGTTTTAGCCGCTGAAGCGTTTTTATTGGCTGGTTTTTATGGCTTTATCCTTTTGAGACGAAAATCTTTAAAGTATCATTGGTTAGCTGCGCCGTTGGTGGCGGCTTTAGTCTTTTTGGCAGATAAATTTGCTCACCAATGGTGGATACCCAGTCCATATTGTAAGTATGTCCCATGGGCTGGATTAATTATTGCTGAGATAGAAACTCTTGGCTACATTTTTTTTAAAAATAGGAAGGTGTGAAGCTATTACACCTCGAAGGTCTAATACGTTTGCACCTTCTAAAAGGGGAATGAAAAAGATTTTAAATTTAATTTTTAGGTTAGAGATTTTAGTTTTTTTGATTGGAGTTATTTTAAATCCTCAAAAAAGCCTTAAATATTTTGGGTTAGAGAAAATTATTCAATCAAGATTGGCATCAGCTCAAGATATTGAATGTTTGTTACCTGATTGTTTTCCTATTAAAATTCCTACGATTCCTTGTTTTCCTCCATGTATTCCTACTTGCCCGCCCAAACCGACGCCCACAGAAATTATTCCAACACAGTCTCCTCAAGCTCCAACGCCAACCCCCGAAGAAGAAATTCCGACCCTAACTCCAACTTTGCCTGGACAACCAAGTCCGACATTTACCCCATCAGTCGGCGGAGGTGAAGTGGGCGGTCCGCCAGCTGGCGGAGAAGGTGGTGGTCCGCCTGGACCGCCACATTGTGGTTCTCAAACGCCTTCAGTCCCTCATCTTAAAAGCGTAAACACGATTAAAACAGGTGAAGTAGAACTTTTTTGGGATCCAGTTGAACCAGTGACTCATTATAATATAAGTTATGGTCCTTCAGCCGGAAACTATCTTTATGGAGTTGCCAATACGGGCAAGGTTACCTCTTTTAGAGTTGGAGCTTTAGGCGAGGGAAATTATTGCTTTGTTGTTAGAGCCGTAAATGATTGTGCCCCTTCTAATCCTTCAAACGAACTTTGTACTGGTGGTGTTGGTGGACAAGTCTTAGGGGTGAAAGTTTTAGGGATGACAGGAAGAGTTAACTGTTTTGTTTGGCAAACATTATTTATAATGGGAGTTATATGCGGTTGTTTAGGTGTAAGAATCTGTTTGGTGAAGCAAAGAAAGGTCTTTTCTTAATTTTGACTGGTTTTTTCTTCTTTGCGGTTTCAGGCTTTTTAAAAGGATATCAGGAATTTCAACAAACTTCTCTTTCATTTTCTAAAGCTCCAAATTTTATTAAAAGAATAGAAGAGGAGGATTTGCCAGAGAAAATTGTTATTTCCAAAGTTAGCATTGATTTACCTGTTTTTCCTGGAAAAGTAATTAATGATAAATGGGAGATATCGGAAAAAGGCGTTTCCTATCTTTTGGGATCTGGAATTCCAGGAGATGTCGGTAACACGGTCATTTATGGTCACAATAAACGGAATCAATTTGGACCAATTAGATGGTTAGAAAAAGGAAATGAAATAAGATTAGTTAATAAGAGAAAGGAAGAGTTTATTTACAAAGTGACAGAGACAAAAATAGTTACACCTCAACAAGTGGATGTTTTATCTTCAACAGAAGAAGCCACCTTAACCTTATATACCTGCACAGGAATTTTAGATAGACAACGATTTATTGTTATCTCCAAGTTAAATTTATCAACACCGACAGCAAACTAAATCAATCTTTAGTTAGCTTCAGTACTTTCCTGAAAGACCAACGGCCGTTGCTTTTCCAGGAAGTTTTTGACATTTTATCTTCTGTTGCATAATAATTAATTTATGTCCTTTTTATATAAACTTTTTATTCCCTCTAAGGAAAATAACCAACGGGCTGGTTTATTAAAGCCCCAAATTCTTTCATTCTTAACTTTAATTTTTATCTGTTATCAACTTTTTTTTAGTTTTTTTGCTTTAGCTAACTCCAAGGTTTTAGGTTATTCTTCAAGTATTACTCCGGAAAGGATTATTGAGCTAACCAATCAAAAAAGATTAGCGTCTGGCCTTTCTCCTGTTAGAGAGAATTCATTATTGTCTGAGGCAGCCAGGAGGAAAGCAGGGGATATGTTTGCCTTTAATTATTGGGCTCATACCTCGCCTTCGGGCCGAGATCCATGGTCTTTTTTTAAGGAAGTAGGTTATAAATATCTTTATGCTGGAGAAAATTTAGCGCGAGATTTCCATGATCCAGAATCCGTGGTAGATGCTTGGATGAATTCGCCTTCTCACCGAGAAAACGTAATGAACGCTAAATATCAAGAAATAGGGGTAGCGGTAGTGGACGGTACCTTACAGGGAATTCAAACCACCCTGGTGGTTCAGCTTTTTGGGGCTCAAGTAAAGGAGGTGGCGAAAAAACCAGTTAAAGAATCAGTTCCTCAAAAAGCAGTGGCGCAACAGCCAGCCGTAATTCAAGGAGAAGAAACAAAACCTGCTCAGGCAGTTCAAGCTCCTTCTTCGCAGACTATCTCTTCGAGCAAACAAGGAAGTTCTTTGCCGGTGATTAATCCTTTTTCTTTAACAAAAGTGATCAGTATCTTTTTGGCAGGGATAATTTTTGGAGCATTTTTAGTGGATTTACTTTTAGTTTCCGAAAAGAAAACTCCTCGGCTTTCCGGCCGATCCTTTGCTCAATTATTGTTCTTAGGGTTTATAATTTTATTGGCTTTAGTTTCTAAACAAGGAGCGATTCTCTGATTTTGAATTATGAATAATGAACAATGAATATTGAGAATAATTTGGTCAACAAAACCCATAGTTCATTGTTCTTGGTTCTTTATTCTAAGCAATGGAAGATTTAATAAATAAAATCAAAGAAAATTTTAGTCATTATCTGGTTTTGGCGGTAATCTTAAATATCGGATTTATTGCCTTTTGGTATTTTCAGTTTGTAATGGCGATCCAAATTTGGGTGGTTTTACTAACTGGATTGGCTTTTGTAATTTGGGGAGTTGTTCACCATTATCTTAAAGAAGATTTACACCAAAGAGTGGTTTTAGAATATTTATCAACCGCAATTTTGGGTTTTTTGATCATTTGGTTTTTACTTTTAAGAGCTTAAATAAACTCGTAAACTCGGTTAGTAGTTGTTAGTAATTGGTCTGGGCAGCCAGTTTGGTCTAAAGTTTGTGGTTATTGGTAAAGAATAGCCTAAATACTACGACTAATAACCAAACTGGCAGCCAAGACTGATAACTTTAGACTAACAACCTATAATTAGTCTCCTTTGACGACTGCCAAAGGCACCAGTTTAGCAATTTTTTTAGTGATTCCCGCTTCCACTAAAGTATCCACTACTTCATGAATGTCCTTGTAAGCATCAGGGGCCTCATCAGCAATTTTATGGTAAGGAAGGTTATAGATAACCTCCTCCATAGTTTTTTCAAATCTATCTTTAGTGATAGTTCGGAAAGCTTCTCCACGCGACATTGTTCTTCCTGCCCCATGATTAACGGAAAAAAAGGTTTCAGAAGCTTTTTGAGTACCTACAAGGACATAGGAAGCACTTCCCATGCTTCCGGGAACGATCGCTGGTTGCCCAGTTTCCCTAAATTTTTCAGGCAGGAGTGGATGTTCGGCCGGCAAAGCCCTTGTTGCACCTTTACGATGGACCAGGATTTTGGGTGTTGGGTGTTGGGTGTTAAGTGTTAGGCTAGGTTCAAATTTAGCAATATTGTGAGCAACATCATATAAAAGGGTGAGTTGTGAGTTGTGAGTTGTGGGGAACTCTTCAAAAATTTGGCGAATAAAATGAGTCATGATTTGCCGGTTGGCAAAGGCAAAATTAACACTGGCAGCCATGGCGGCAAAGTAGCTTTGAGCTTCAGGAGTTTCGAGGGGCAAAGCGGCTAATCCTTTTTTAGGAATTTCCATTTTATATTTATCTTTAACATTCCAAAAAATTTCTGTGTAATCAGTACAAGTTTGGTGTCCTAAAGCTCGGGAGCCAGAGTGAAGCATTAAACAAAACTGGTCCAGGAAGAGGCCAAACTTTCCAGCAATTTCACTATCATAAATTTCTTCTACTTTTTGAAATTCTATAAAATGGTTACCAGAGCCCAGAGTGCCGATTTCTTTTTCCGCCCTTTTTATTGATTTTGGGGTCAAGGCTTCAAACCTAGCTTCTTCCATTTTTCCTCCCTCTTCGATTGAAGAAAGATCATCTTCTGTTCCATAGCCTTTCTTAATTACTAATTCTGCTCCGCCTTCGACAATTTCTTTTAAGCTTATTCCTGGTAGAAAATCTCTTCTTTCGCCGCCGACCCCAATAGGGATTTCCCTTTCAATTTTATGAATTATAGTTTTAAAAAACTCTTGGTTGAATTTTTTTTGATCGTAAGTTGTTTGGGAGGTTAAAAGCCTTACCCCACAATTGATATCCATTCCTACTGCCCCAACAGAAATTAAATTTTTAGTGGCCATTACTCCACCAATAGGTAGACCAAAGCCCTCGTGGATATCTGGCATACCGATAATTGGAGAAATAACTTGGGGAAGCATCGCCGCTTCTGCCAACTGTTGAAGGGAAAGATCTTTTTCAAGCTGAGGAAGCATTTCTTCCTTAAGATAAACAATTGCTTCCGCCTTCATTTCCGGAACTTCTTCAAGCTGGTATTTATTAACACCAATTTTCTTTAAATTTATCTCCATGGCTTATCTTCCTCTTTGTTCAGGCTGACCCCCACGAATTTTTTGATATTTTTCCTTGTATTTTGTGATTGTTTCCTCAACTTCTTGATAGGGTATTTTTACTCTTAATAAATCAATGGCATTAATGGTATCGTAAATGTCTAATTTATTGGTAAGTTTAAAAATGGCGTCTCGCCAAAGAATTGATTCCTCATATGCTCCTTTTTTAGCCGCCTCTTTCTCTAATTTTTTCATCATATCAAGAAAAGCAAAATAAACCCCTCTTTCCGCCCCACCCAGGCCAATTGTTCGATCTTTAAAAGGAATTCTTAAGATTCCCTTTTGTTGTCTGGCCATTTCTCGAATTTTTCCAGTCCTTTGCCAATTAAAAGCAGTAGAGATAATTTGCTCATAATAATTACTGGCTTGGTTTAACTTTTCTTGGTTGACCCCGGGAATCATCCTAATGGTTTCTAATAACCTGAAGGATCCGTCCTCAATCATTTCTGCGCTCCACCAAGGTTTAGCCGAGGCCCAAAAAAAATGATCAGAAGCTAAGGCCACATCCATTTTCTCCCGAATTTGTGGCCAACGAGAATGATTTTTATCCATCTTGTAAAATTCTTCTGAAACTAATTCAACTAATTTCCATTGCCAAGCGTGAATTTGATTTTCTGGGTCAGACCAAGACAAAAATTGGGTTTTATTTTCAATATCTTCTTGACTGCTTGCCCAAGTACAATCAACCGGTTTGACTTTTGTTACTTGGTTAAAAATTTGAGGAATTTGAGAAATATTAATTAATTGCGCCTCAGGAGACTCCAAAATTTCAAAAAGCATTTTTTCTAAACCTGGACGGTGGTGACCGAATGTTTCTCCATCCATGGCTGTTAAAGTGTAAGTATTAGTTTTAAGTTGATCTTCCATTGCTTGGAATAAGGCTTCTTTCGACCTAACAACGGCGCTCATTATTAAATTGCTTAATCTTCTTTCCCGAAAAAAAACTAAAAGAGAACTATTTTCAATTTGGAAAATCTTTCCAAAATCTACCTGTCCAGGTTTGCCATTATAAGCAATCTCATCCAAAATTATCCATTTAAATCCTAAATTAGCTACAATTTGCGATAAGTTTTGAGTATAAGCCATTTCTGGAGGAAAAAATCCTTGAGGATTATATATTTTCCCTAAGAAGAATTTATTAGATTCATCATTTATTTTAATTTGTCTAATTATTTCTTCTTCCTTCAAAAAAGGTAAAAAGGCATGATATTTGGCAGAACTGGTAAACTCAACTTGTCCCCTTTCCCCGAGCAAACGAATAGTATCAATAAGATCTCTGTAGCCATATTTATCAAACAAATCAAAAAGGGCACCACTAATATTTAGAGTCAGTTTTATTTTTGGCCGATTTTTTAATCCTTCAAAAATCGGTCGGTAGCTTTGAGCGACAACGGCCTCGAGAATATCTGATTGTTGGTTAGCTGGTTGATAAAAATGCAAAAGATTTGCCCAGTACATATTTTTAGGTTACTATTTGCCGAAGGGCCATCGGCGGATTGGGGAGTAATGATTCTTTGCGAAATTCAGATGCTCGTTTATAAAGATCAAGGTACTTCTCGGCAACTTTATTCCAAGAAAAATCTTGTTGCATTGCTTGGCGAATAATCTTGATCCAGACTGATTTATTTTTAAATGTTTCTAAAGCTCGAGTAATCGCCACAATGAAATTTTCTCTGGTAAATTTTTTAAAGGTGAATCCTGTTCCTATTCCCTTTTCTGGATCAAAATCAACAACTGAATCTGCTAAGCCTCCGGTAGCCCTGACAATAGGAATACATCCGTATCTTAAGGCTTCCAAGGCCACTACTCCTCCAGGCTCATACCTGCTTGGTAAAAGAATAATATCTGCTCCAGCGAAAATTTTTCTTGGAAGAACAAAATTTGGCATTAAATGGGTCCCGACTTTACCATGATAGCGTTTTTCCAGCTCTTCAAAGAAGCCTATGTATTTTGGTTGCCCGCCACCTAAGACCACAAATTGAATATCAAGCTCGGAAAGAAGAAAATCAATTGTCTCGATAATTAAATCTAAGCCTTTTTGTTCATCTAATCTTCCTGAGACAGCCAACAGAGGAACTTCTGGTCTAATTTCAAGGTTGAATTGTTTTTGAAGATCAATTTTATTTTCCGCTCTGTCATGAAGATTTATAGAAGAATAATTTTTTTTGATGATTTTATCAGTCTGGGGATTAAAATCGGTGTAGTCCAACCCATTTAGTATCCCATAGAGTTTTCCTCTTAATTCTTTAAAAAGATTATGGAGTCCGGCCCCATATTCTTCGGTGAGGATCTCTCTGGCATAATTTTCGGAAACAGTATTAACGACGTCAGCATACATGATTCCTCTTTTTAAAGAATTCTGTTTAAAAAATCTTTCGGAAAAGAAAGAGGATAATTGGCTCTTGCCATCATCAAAATCCAGTTCTGTTGCATGAGTAAAATCAAAATTGCCTTGGTAAAGATTATGAATAGAAAAAAGAGTAGAAATTTTTTTTAATAAGGGATTATCTTTATAATTTTGCCGAAGATAATTAAGTAAATAACCGGTATGCCAGTCATTGCAATGAATTAAATCAGGAACAAACAATTTTTTTTGGATAAATTCCAAGGCCCCTCGGCTCAAAAGTCCAAAGCGAATATGATCATCAGAATAGCCATAAACATTAGAGCGTTTTTCAAAATATTCCATATTTTCTAAAAAATAGACCACTGGTTCAGTTTTTTTAGGATTTTTAATCACTTTTACATTACAAATTAATTCTTGAGGCTGAGAACTCTCGTTTGGTTCGTCAGTAGGAACCTTCAATTCATCAATTATTTTCTTTAAGGGAAATTTCTTTTCCTCAATGGTGCCGTATTTTGGAGTAAAAAGACGAATGTCTACTCCCATTTTTAAAAGAGCTCTCGGAAGAAAATAAGCAACTTGAGATAATCCTCCAACTGAAGAAAAGGGCGCGATTTCTGCAGAAACAAATAAGATCTTGAGAGTATTTTTAGATTTACTTGACATAACTTAAATAAATTTTATCGCAATTTCTTGTCGAAAACAAACTGGACTAATCTGGAAAATACAATCTCTTAAAATAATCATTTAACATTCGTCCGGTGGTGTATCTTTTCTCTATTAATTGTCGAGTTTTCCTCATTCTTTTGATCCACTCTGAGGGAAGATTTTTTTCGTTTCGGCGATAATACAAAGGAATGATTTGTTGTTCTAAGATTGAATATAAATTTTGACTAATATTATTTTCAGGAATTATCCAGCCTAAATTTTTCCAATTAACTTCCATTACCCAGCCATCATTCGTAGAGAATTGCAAAGATCCATTAAGACCACTTTTCATGCCACTTGTGCTACAGGCTTCTTTTCCGATTTCTGGGGTACTGAGCCAAACATCGGCTCCGGCCACAAATTTCCGGGCAATTTTAAGATTATAATCTGGACAAAAGATAACCTTCCTTAAAAGCTTGGGATCTTGACAGAATTCTTGGATTTGATTTTCCAATTCTATTCCCTCAGGGTCATTTTCTTTTGTTCGACCAGAAATAATAACCTGGATGGGGGTAATTTGATGATTAATCAATTTTGAAAGTCTTTCCAAATCAGAAAAGATTAGTAAAGGTCGTTTATAGCCAGTAATTCTTCGGGCCCAAACTAAGGTTAAAAATTCTTGTTTTAGGTCATTTCCAACTGCTTTAATCATTTCTTTTTTATTTTTTTGATGAATACCCCAGATTTGTTCATCAGTTAGTTCATCTTTATCCGTCCAATCCGTAGCTTGCCAACGGTCAGAATTAATCCCATTGGTAATAGAAATCAATGGACTGCCGGGATGGACTTGGGCTTCGTAAAAACAGTGTGATCGACTGACCCCGTTGCATCTTTGACTGTAACTAAGCAAAAATTTGGTGGTTGAGAAATGGTTTGGATGCAACTCTGTTGAACCGGCGGAAAAAAGTTTTTCGATATCTAAATGATGGTGAAAACAAAAATAAGACAAAAGATGGTTAAAATCTTCCCTGGTTATATAAATTCCTGCTCCAGAAAAAATCGTATGCTTAGTGGAGACTATTAGTTTTGTTGGTGGGGAAGTATTTTCTTGTTTGGCCAGCAAACCTAAGATCGCAAAACTTGCATGACCTTCGTTTAGGTGATAGACACCTGGGTTAATCTCAAGTTGATCCAAAAGATTGATTCCGCCGATTCCTAAAACTAATTGCTGAGAAAGTAAATTTTTTGGGTTTGAGTCATAAAGAGTTTTGGTAATTTCCCTGTCTTCTGGCGGATTTTCAGGAATATTAGTATCCAAAAGAAAAAGTTTGGCAGTTTTGTAAGATTTAGTCCAAATTCTTGCTAAAAGAGGAGGATTTTTAATGTCTATTTTTAAAAAAATTTCTTTTCCATCTTCGTCAGTTAGAGGTTTAAATCCGCAGCCGGTGGGATCATTTACATATCGGTGATAGAAAAGACCCAAGCCGTAAAAGGGAATCCCTTGTTTTGCGGCTTCTAAAAGATAGTCTCCTGCTAATATTCCTAAGCCTCCAGCATATAAAGGTAATTCATCTTCAATCCCATATTCTAAACAAAAGTAGGCGATAGGAGGTGAATTTTTAAAACTTACCATTCTTAATCTTTGCTACTCTTTTAAGCGTTTCTTAAAATAATCAACAAATGGGATAGTTACTGGATCTTCTTGAAACAAAAAGGAAAGGTAGAAAGTTAAGAATGATCCTAAACTTAAGACTTCCAAAGCTTGTTCTATCTTCGTTTTTCCTTTAAGTTCATACCAAAGAGTTTCAATTCCATTTTTTTCTACTACCTCTTTGGTAATTTCAAATCTTTTTTGAATAGCTTGGGAGTATAAAGAAGAATAAAGAAAGAGAAATAAATTTAGTCTCTTTTGATCTTCTGGGTGTTTTAGTCCCTCCATTAAATGATGATTCAATTCTGGGATAGTTCTAAATTCAGAATAGGTTTTAGCGGTTTCGTTAGTAAGGTTGGCCAAAGCATTTCCGGCTCCATTTAAGAACTCTGCGACAATAAAAGTGGGGAATTTTCCTTGAAGTTTTCTGGCTAACTGTTTAGCTGGGTTTGATGATTCAGGAAGATCTAATCTAAAATTTCTGGCCGATTTTTCTATCCAGGAAAAATTTTTTTCGACCCCTTCCTTTTTAATTTCTAAAAAACCAAGTTTTATCATAAAACCTAAAATTGCCCCTAAGATATATCCAAATCCCATTCTTGGTTGGTTTGAAGGATTATAGATTGGATTAAAGACGTAACAAGGAAAATTTAAAACCCTGGCAATTTCTTTTAATTCTCCGCCAGAAGTTACTCCTAAGATTTTAGCCCCTTTCTCTTTAGCGATTTTTACATTAACCATTACTTCTTCAGTAGTGCCTGAATATGACGAGGCAATGAGTAAAGTCTCTTTATTGACAAAACCAGGAAGATGGTAGTCATCGTTAATCAAAAAGGGAACAGAAATTTCTTCTTTAAATAATTCTTTAATAATTAAACCTGGGAGTCTGGATCCTCCCATTCCACAGATCACAATTGATTTTGCTTGAGAGAAATCTGAAGGGAGCATGAAATTAAAAGAATCATTCCAGGATTGGTTTATTTGATCTCCAAATTTTTCAATAGACTCAAACATTCTGTCATTTTTGGAAAATTTTAAAATTTCTTCTGGCTTATCTAAACTGATCATATGTTAATTATGATGATAAAAAAATTTTAACACAAAATTAGTGTTTTTGAACAGTCTAAGCTATAATGCGAAGCATTAACAGAGTATAATGCAGGCATGGAAGATGGATTATTTAATAGTCCCACAAAAGGGAAATTAAGCCTTAGAAAAGTAATTGAGGAAATTGCTCTTTTTATGGGTGAGGATCGGAAAGTAGATTATAAATTAGTGATTGGGACAGATTCTCATTCCAGGAAGGAGAATGGAACCAGGTCAGTAGATTTTGTGACGGCAATTGTTATTCATCGGATTGGCAAAGGAGGAAGATATTTTTGGCGCAAAGAAAAAAGGGAAAGAGTTGCTTCTCTTCGAGAAAAAATTTATACAGAGACAACTCTTTCTTTGCAAATGGCTCAAGGGTTGGTTCCAGAATTGAAGGTGGCTTTAGCAGGATTAGCTCCCTATGATTTGGAAATCCATATTGATATTGGTGAGGTTGGGCCAACAAGGGAAATGATTAAAGAAGTGGTGGGAATGGTTACTGGTAGCGGTTATGTGGCAAAAACAAAGCCAGAAAGTTATGGAGCCTATGTAGTGGCCGATAAACACACTTAAAAAATCTCAAATGTCGCGCCGCCGGCAAAGCCTCTGGCGACGCACGGCAAATCTCAAATGTTCAATGAAAATAAAAGTTTAACTCTTTCTTACCAATTCAGCGCAGACATTTATCCGGTGACCCCATTTAATTTTGAAATGACGGTTTATAATCCAGGGCATTTTCCCACACCTACGGAGATTTATCAACCTGGAATTTGGTGGCAAGCAACGAGAATTGAAGGACTGGTTTTAGGTTTTAAATTTGAAAACAAAGGAACAGTTAATGATCCCAAAATTAAACTCACGTTGTATTCTCAAAAACCTTTATCAGTTGATTTAAGAAATAAAATAATTGACGAGTTAAAGTATCGCTTTGAGCTGGATTTAGATCTTGCCGAATTTTATGAAAAATATAAAAAGGATAAGTTTTTAGGTCCGGTTTTTAAAAGATGGCGGGGGGCTAGGAGTAAATGTGGCTATTCCCTATATGAATCTTTGATGATTTACTTGGTTTTACAAAATGCTACGGTTAGACGGACAATTCAAATGATGGAAAATTTACTTCAAAAATACGGGACAAGAGTAAGATTTGATGGTAGGGAACTTTATTGCTTTTGGGAACCAAAAGATTTAGCAAAAGTTTCCCAGGAGGAATTAAAAGCCTTGAAGGTGGGATATCGGGCAAAATATTTTATTCGCAATTCCCAAGAATTTTTGCAAGAAAAATTTAATGAGTTTGAGCTAAGAAAGTTGAAACCAGATGAAATTTTAAAAAGGATTGATGAAATTTACGGGGTTGGTCCGGCTTCTGCTTCATACATCCTTTTTGAAGTCTTCCATAATCATCAGATTTTTGAAGTTTTGCCTCCTTGGGAGCAAAAGATATATTCAAAGATTCTTTATGACAAAGAATTGGTTTCTACTCAAAGGATTCTGAAAGAATTTAAGAAAAGGTATGGGAGATATTCTCATTTTGCTGCTCATCTTTTATTTACTGATCTTTTTTGGCGGCACCATCAAAAACCTATTAGTTGGCTTACTAAACTAATAAAGGTTTAACTATTTGACAAAAAGGATAAAATATAATTACTTATGAAAGGTGTAATTCTTGCTGGAGGTTTAGGAACGAGGCTCTATCCTCTAACTTTTGCCACTAACAAACATCTTCTTCCCATTTATGACCAGCCAATGGTTTTTTATCCTTTAAAAACTTTGGTTAAAGCAGGAATAAAGGAAATCCTTTTAGTGATCGGAGGGCCACACGCAGGCCATTTTTTAAGAGTCTTGAAGAATGGAAAAGACTTAGGGATAAAACACTTAGAATATGCTTTTCAAGAAAATGAGAAGGGTATTGCTGATGCCTTGTCTTTAGCCGAAGATTTTGCTGAAGGAGGTTCAGTGGCCGTCATCTTAGGTGATAATACCACTGATGCCAATATCGGTTCGGCTGTCAAGAAATTTAAAGAAGGAGCCGTAATTTTTTTAAAAAAAGTGCCCGATCCTCAAAGATTTGGAGTGCCTGTTTTTGATTCTAAGGAAAAAAAGAAAATCGTGAAGATTGAAGAAAAACCAAAAAAACCAAAAAGCTCTTTTGCGGTTACCGGACTTTATTTATATGATAACCAAGTTTTTAAATTTATCAAAAAATGTAGTCCCTCAAAAAGGGGAGAATTAGAGATTACCGATGTTAATAATTTTTATGTTAAAGCGGGAAAAATATATTGGGAAGAACTGAGGGGCTTTTGGTCGGACGCCGGGACCTTTGAATCACTTTTTAAATCAAGTCAATATTGGGCAAGAAGAAAAGGGATTAAATGAAACTTTTAATAACAGGTGGTGCGGGGTTTATCGGCTCAAATTTTATTAGATATTGGTTAAAAAAATATCCTCAAGACAAAATCCTCAACCTTGATAAATTAACCTACGCTGGGAATTTAGTTTCCTTGAGGGATGTTGAAAATAATCCCAATTACACCTTTGTAAAAGGAGATATTTGTGATGGAAGATTGTTGAATAAATTAATGGAAGAAATAGATATGGTTGTCCACTTTGCTGCCGAATCCCACGTTGATCGCTCAATTTCAGGACCTCAGGTTTTTGTTAAAACTAATGTTATAGGAACTCAAGTCTTATTAGATGCGGCCGTTAAGAACAAAATTAAAAGACTTCACCATATAAGTACTGATGAAGTTTATGGTGCTTTACCGGATAAAGGTAAAGAAAAATTTAATGAGAATTGGCCATTTAGACCAAATTCTCCTTATGCCGCTTCAAAAGCAGGAGCAGACTGTTTGGTGCGCGCTTATTTTAAAACATATGGTTTGCCTGTCAGTATTACTAATTGTTCCAATAACTTTGGTCCATACCAATTTCCAGAAAAACTGATTCCTTTAGTAATTACTAATTTAATGGAAGACAAAAAAGTGCCGATTTATGGGGATGGTTTGCAAGTCCGTGACTGGCTTTATGTTGAGGACCACTGCCGAGCGATTGATTTAGTTGTTCATGATGAAAAATCAGTGGGTGAGACATATTGTGTAGGTGGTTTGACGAAGGATATTCCTAATCTTGAAGTGATTAAAAAAATCTTAAAAATCATGGGCAAAAATGAAAGCCATATTGAATATGTCAAAGATCGTCCTGGACATGATCGTCGTTACAGTGTTGATTGGTCAAAAATTAAAAAGGCTTTGGCTTGGCAACCTAAATATGATTTCGATACTTGGTTAGAAAAAACGGTTAAATGGTATCAAAATAACACCAATTGGTGGAAGCCGCTTAAAGAAAAGCAGGAAAAATATTTTAAGAAACAATATGGAAAAAAGAGTTAAATCAATTTCTTCAAGATTAACAGAGAATGAGAAGTAAAATCTTAGGTACTGGTTTAACAGGATTGGTGGGTACCAGAATTATTGAACTTCTACAAAAATATTTTGATTTTGAAGACCTTCCTGTAGAAAAAGGGTTTAATATTGTCAGGAGTGAAACCATAGAGAAAGAGGTTGCTGACTCAGAAGCGAAAGTGTTAATTCATCTGGCGGCTTTTACCGATGTTAACGCGGCCTGGAAAGAAAGAGGAAATAAAGAGGGGTTGTGTTATCAAGTTAATGTTATAGGAACAAGAAATATTGCTAAGCTTTGTGCAAAATATAAGAAATTTTTGATCCACTTTTCCACTGATTTTGTTTTTAATGGTGAGAAAAAGGAGCCTTATACCGAAGAAGATAAACCAAATCCTCTTGAATGGTATGGCCAAACCAAATATTGGGCAGAGGAGGAAGTCAAAAATTCCGGATGTAAATTTTGTATCCTCAGAATTGCTTTCCCTTTTAGGGCAAAATTCGATTTTAAAAGCGATCTGGTCCGGAAAATTATTATAGGATTTAAAAGTAAGACATTAACTCCAATGTTTTTTGATCAAATTATCACCCCAACATTTATTGACGATATTGCTAATGGGGCAAAAGTGATTCTTCAAAAAAAACCGATGGGTATTTATCATCTTGTTGGTTCAACCTTCATTTCGCCATTCGATTTAGCCAAAAAAATCGCAAAAATTTTTAATTTAGGTAGCACTTTAGTCAAGAAAACTAGTCTTTCAGAATACATAAGAAATAATCCAAACTCCCGACCATATCAAAAGATGTTGGCTCTTTCTAATAGGAAGGCGGAAGAAAAACTAAGTATCGAAATGAGAACAATTGATGAAGCACTTCTAGAATTAAAGCAACAAATTTAATCTTCCAGCTGAATTACGAAAAACCCATTTTTTTTAATTTTTTCCTCTTGCCCGAAATTATTGAGCTTTAACTTTAAGACATAGCCAGCTTTTTTTGTAATTTTTCTACCAGTGTAGGAATTGGTTTTTGGATCCCATTCTTCCAAAATTAATTTATCACCCTCTTCAATGTCAAAATTAGCCACCCGTAAATCAAATTTTTTCTTTCCCGATTTTACTAATTCAAAGTACTCTGGC
>Ga0172363_10002027_pt1 | contig 16391 bp, 18 predicted proteins | sample LakKivs2_kivu2a2_FD_114541 | JGI IMG/M metagenome (GOLD analysis project Ga0172363, IMG submission 114541) | Sediment microbial communities from Lake Kivu, Rwanda - Sediment s2_kivu2a2 | ecosystem: Environmental > Aquatic > Freshwater > Lake > Sediment | place: Rwanda: Western Province, Lake... | reverse complement strand
TGGCGGTGAGCTGGTGGAGAAGATAAGCAAGAAGAAACGCACCTTCTATGGCTGCAGCAATTACCCCAAGTGCACCTTTGCCACCAATCTTAAACCCCTCCTCCAACCCTGCCCCCGGTGCGGTGGACTCCTCACGGCATATCGCGGCAAACAAACAAAGTGTATTAAGTGCGAGTATAAGGGGAAGGTGGAAGAAAGGTGACGATACTCTACAATAGTAATTGAGAAGTTGACTCTATGCAACAAGTTTTTAATAAATACATAAACTACCTTCAGGCGGAGCGGAATGTTTCGCCTTACACGGTGCGCAATTACACCACTGATTTGCTGGACTTCTTCCAGTTCCTCAAGGGAAAAGAGATTGATTCCCTGAAAGAGGTAGACAGGTATGTCCTGCGTGATTATCTGTCTCATCTGGTGGAGAAGGGCTTGGTTAAGGCTAGCATTGCCCGCAAGCTATCGGCGATTCGCTCTTTTTACCGCTACCTGCTGCGGGAGAAAATAATAGAAATTAACCCGGTAGCTACCACTGCCTCACCCAAGCTGGACCGGCGCCTGCCCTCCTTCTTAACCCGGGAAGAGATAAACCGCCTTCTGGAAGCTCCTGATTTATCTACACCGCAGGGGCAGCGCGACCGCGCCCTGCTGGAGTTACTCTATGCCTCTGGACTCAGGGTTAGTGAGCTGGTGAGTTTGAATCTGGAGCAGGTTAACCTTGATACCAGTGAAATCCGTGTCTGGGGGAAGGGCTCAAAGGAGCGGGTTGTCCTGATGGGTAAGCCAGCGGCTAGGGCTCTGACTAGTTACCTTAATCAGGGCAGGCCCCAGCTTTTGGGTAAAAAGGGAAGCAGGGTTCTGTTCCTTAATCGTTACGGAGGGCGCCTCGTAGAACGGGGGGTGCAGAGAATTTTAGAGAAATATACGGCTATTGCTGGCATCGGCAGGAGGGTTCATCCCCATATGTTGCGCCATACCTTTGCCACCCATCTCCTTGATGGCGGGGCTGATTTAAGGGTAGTCCAGGAGCTTCTGGGGCATGCCAGCTTATCCTCCACCCAGATTTATACCCATGTCAGTAAGAGCCAGGCGAGAAAGGTATACCTATCGGCTCACCCGATGGCACAGGAGAAAGATAATGAGCTTGAGGAGTAGACTAGATAGGCTGCGCCCAAAATTGGCTGAGAAGGAGGTTGATGCCCTCTTCGTCTCTCAACCGGAGAACAGATACTACCTCTCCGGCTTTAGTGGTTCGGACGGCTTTCTTTTGATTACGCCACGAAATACAATTTTAGCTACCGACTTCCGCTACCTAGAGCAAGCCCAGAGACAGGCCCCTGACTATGAGATTTTTCGAATAACTAATAGTATAGCTGACTGGTTTCCCCGGCTGGTAGCTGAGCTAAACTTAAAGAAAGTGGGGTTTGAGGCTGGACATATTACCTTTGCCCTCCATCAGCAGCTAACCGATGCCTTGAATAAGGCTAAATCCCAGCTCAAGCTAGTCCCGATGGATAGGCTGGTAGAATCACTGCGGGCGATAAAAGAGCCTGAAGAAATTAAACTTATCTCTGAAGCTTCAGCTATAACTGATAGTGCTTTTGAATACATCAGAGATATAATCCACGCCGGTATGAGCGAGAAGGAAGTAGCCTGGGAGATAGAGAAATTCATGCGCGAGCGGGGTAGTCAGACTACACCTTTTGAAATTATTGTTGCTGCTGGCCCCAATTCGGCACTACCTCATGCTCAGCCTTCTGAGTATGCTATTCGCCATGGGGAACCGATAGTAATTGATATTGGCGCTAGAATTAAAGGTTATTGTAGTGACCTCAGCCGAACCCTCTGTCTTGGTGTTCATGATGATACTTTCAATAAGGTATATGATGCTGTCTCTAGAGCTCAGCAAGCGGCAATAGCCACCATTAAGGAGAGGATGACAGGTGAGGAGGCTGATAACTTAGCTAGGGAGGTTATTAAACAGACAGGCTATAGTGAGGCCTTTGGGCATGGCTTGGGTCATGGCGTGGGGTTAGCTCCACATGAGCTGCCACGCCTTGGTCCGAATTCACTAGGACATCTTGTCAACGGCATGGTATTCACTATTGAGCCCGGTGTTTATCTTACCGGATGGGGAGGAGTCAGGATTGAGGACACGGTAGTAATGGAAAGTGGTAAAATTAGAGTAATTTCAAAAGCGAGGAAAACCTGACATGATAAGTGGTAGCGAACTACGAAGAGGAGTTATTATCGAACTGGAAGGTAAGCTGTATCAGGTCATTGACTATCAACATATTAAGATGAAACGGACAGCCCTGGCTCGAGTAAAGCTTCGTGATATACAAGCTGGGCACACCATTGAACGGGCCTTTCAGTCTGATGATAAGCTTACTCGGGTGCGTCTAGACTATCGCGACTCACAATACCTTTACAATGATGGGAACCTGTATTACTTTATGGATGAGGAAAGCTACGAGCAGGTAACTCTCAGTGCTGAACAACTGGGCGATGCTCTTAACTACTTGAAGGAGGGTATGTCCGTAGGGATATCAAGTTACAAGGGTAAGCTGGTGGGGGTAGAGCTACCGATTACTGTTGAGCTTAAGGTCATTGATACTGGGCCAGGTTTTAAAGGAGATACCGCCACTGCCGGTAGTAAACCAGCCAAACTAGAGACCGGTATTACTATCCAGGTTCCCCTGTTTATCAATAACGAGGATGTCATCAAGATTGATACTCGCACCGGTAGCTATCTGGAAAGGGTTAGTTGAGGTAAACTGAATTGCTGAAAGCTGACCTTCATATTCATACTAAATACTCAAGTGATTGTAATACACCCTTAGAGAAGATAATCAAGCGCTGCCTAGAGATTGGGATAAACTGTATTGCCGTAGCTGACCATGGCACTGCTAAAGGGGCTTTAGAGATGCAGAACTTGGCCCCGTTTAAGGTAGTCGTAGCTGAGGAAATCCTGACTCCATATGGCGAAATTATGGGTATGTTCCTTAAAGAGACTATACCCAGCGGTCTTTCTGTTGAACAGACGATATCACAAATCAGGACTCAAGGCGGTCTGGTATGTGTACCACATCCCTTTGACATATTCCGGCCATCGGCTCTGGATAGCGGAATAATAGAGGAGATAGCCGGCCAAATTGACATCGTCGAAGTGTTTAACTCAAGGGCGCCGCTTCCTCAGACTTCAACTAAAGCTCAGATCTTTGCTGATAAATATGGTATTGCTAAAAGTGCTGGTAGTGATGCCCATACCCTTGGGGAGATAGGTAATGCCTATGTCGAGATGCCTGAATTTGATGGCAGGGACGACTTTCTTCAGGCACTGAGAGCCGGCAAGGTCGTTGGGCACGGGACAACTCCCCTTATCCATTTTGTTACTGCCTGGGAAAAGCTGAAAAGGAAACTTAAAGGGTAATAGCGATGTATCAACTCGGCTGGTTTTCTACGGGTAATACTAAAGCTGCTGTTGACTTACTACAGACTGTGCAGACAAACATCAAGCAGGGGGAAATTGCTGCTGAAATAACCTTCGTCTTCTGTAATCGCGAACGCGGTGATTCAAAACAGAGTGACCTATTCCTTGACTATGTAGAAGCTCACAATATCCCTTTGATTTGTTTCTCCTATCCAAAATACAAAGCTGCTAGGGGATTATCAAATCCCGATCCAAGAAAGCCGTTGCCTGATTGGCGAATCGACTACGACAAAAAGGTAATGGCTCTGCTACCTGATTCTCAACCGGATCTGTGTGTACTAGCCGGTTACATGATGATTACTAGTAAAGAAATGTGCCAAAGATACAATATGATTAACCTCCACCCGGCAGCTCCAGGCGGACCGACAGGAACCTGGCAAGAGGTAATCTGGCAACTGATTGATAATAAGGCTCGGGAAACAGGGGTGCTGATGAACCTAGTAACTCCAGAGCTGGACAAGGGACCAGTGGTGAGTTACTGTACCTTTTCAATCAGAGGTGAGCCCTTTGATAATTACTGGCAAGATATAGAAGGGCGTTCAGTTGAGGAAATCAAGGAAACGGAAGCTAAAGATAACTGCCTTTTCAAGCTTATACGGGAGTATGGTGTAACTAGAGAGTTACCCTTGATAGTAGCCACCATCAAGGCCTTCAGCCAGGGTAAAATTAGGATAACCGCCGACAAAAAAGTTATTGACTCTCAGGGAAGAGCTATTAGGGGGTATAATCTGACCGATGAAGTTAATAAGGTGATAAAGAGAGTATAATTGGCTGTGAACTTTATTTGTTTTGACCTTGAAGGACCACTATCACCTCAAGATAATGCCTATGAGTTAATGAAACTCTTCCCCAATGGTGATAAGGTTTTTGAGGTTATCAGTCGTTATGATGACCTGCTGGCGCTAGAAGCAAGAGAAGGCTATGAGCCCGGGGATACCTTGGCACTTATCGTGCCCTTCCTTGTGCTCCATAATATCTCGGAGAAAGACATAGCAAATTTGGCTACCAAAGCCAGTCTGACTAATGGTGCTGCTCAACTTGTCAGCTGGCTTCAGTCTAGAAACTGGAAGGTATTTTGTATCAGCACCAGTTATGAGCAATATGCCATTCACATTACCCACAAACTAGGTATTTTTGCTCATAGAGTTGCTTGCACGCCTTTCCCTCTGGATAGATTTCGTGTAACATTATGTAAAGGAGATTCTACCCTGCTGCAACAAACTGAGCAGGATATCCTGGCAATGAGCCCGGTTAGTGATGATGACAGGATTAAACAAAGACTGGATTACTTCTTTTGGGAAAAGCTCCCTACCACTGATTTGGGTATCGCCATAAAGGAAGTGAAGCCAGTGGGTGGGCGGCGAAAAGTGGTCGCTCTAAATAAATTCGCTGATACTTATGAGCAGCCCTTATCCCAGTGGATAGTGATTGGTGATAGCATTACTGATGCTAAGATGCTCCAGGCAGTAGAGGCAGCAGGAGGACTAGCCATTGCTTTTAACGCTAATGAGTATGCCCTACCCTACCCAACTATGAGCCTAGCCTCTACGTCCATTAGCGACCTAATAGAAATAGTTGAGGCGTGGCAAGAGGGTGGTCGCAAAAGAGTAGAGGAAAAAGTTAGAGAGAAAGAGAAAATCGGCGGCAGGGGAGACAGGGGCTACTTCCACTGGCTATCTGGAAGAAAAAATATGGATGAGGTTGTTGAGGTTCATAAGCGAATAAGGCGTTTAGTTAGGCAAGAAGCCGGCAAGCTGGGTTGAACCTATAATTTATCCCTTAATGGAGCTGATTAAATGAGTAATATTGAAGTAGTGGGGCTGGGGGCACTAAATGTAGACCATATGTATCGGGTAGAACGCATCCTTGATGACGGGGAAACGGTGGTAAACGAGGCAAAATCATTCCCAGGTGGCTCAGCCGCTAATACCATCTATGGTTTGGCCAAGCTCGGGGTTAACACTGGCTATACTGGCGTTGTTGGTGATGATGAGGACGGCAGAATAATGGTGCAAGATTTTCGGAAAGTTGGCGTAGACACCACCCAAATCAGGGTGAAGCCTAAAGCAAAAACAGGCTCGGTATTGTGCCTTAGCGATAGACTGGGGAGGCGTTCCCTTTATGTCATCCCTGGTGCCAATAGCTTACTAACCATGACTGACTTGGATTTAACCTATATAAACCAGGCAAAGTGGCTCCACATTTCCTCCTTTGCTAATGATAGGCAGTTAAGAGTATTGCTTGAGTTGGTAGATAGGTTAGGTTCATCGGTTAAGCTTAGCTTTGCTCCCGGGGTGCTGCACACTATTAAGAAGTTGGCGGTTCTTAGCCCGATATTAAGCAGGACCCACCTTCTTTTTGTTAACCAGCGTGAGATACAGCACCTGACGGGGGAGGATGTTATCACTGGAGCCAAGAGTTGCCTTAAGCAGGGCTGCCATATGGTGGTGGTTACCTTAGGCAAAGGAATGAAGCTAGAGTTGGGTGGTAGAACAGTTACTGCTGTCGGCTACATTAAAGACGTAGAGAATGAGTATGCCATTGAACCCAGTAGCCAGGATACAGTATCCGAAGTGGATGCTACCGGGGCTGGCGATGCTTTTGCCGCTGGATTTCTCTACGGTCTGCTTAAAGGAAAGAAACTTAACGAGTGTGGTTGTCTCGGTGATATTGTAGCTCGCTTCTCTCTGACTAAGCTAGGGGCAAGAGAGGGCTTGCCCACCTTTACTGAACTAGCTCGGCGCTACCACGAGCTTTATAACCAAAAGTTATAGCTATTTATTAGCTTTGGCTGTTTTGGCTATCTCTTTTGCCGGTTTAGTGAGGATTTCATCCACAATCCCATACTCTACCGCCTGTTGAGGATTAAGGTAGAAATCCCGGTCAGTATCGTGGGCTATCTTTTCCATGGTTTGCCCGGTGTGCTTGACTAGAATACTCCGGATTAACTCCTGCATCCGCATAATCTCACGGGCAGCAATCTCTACATCGGCTGCCTGCCCCTGAGCCCCGCCAAACGCCTGATGCAGGTGGATAGTAGAATTAGGTAGAGCATAGCGCTTACCCTTGGTGCCTGAGCAAAGGAGCAGTGTCCCCATACTGGCGGCCAGCCCAACACAGATGGTAGACACATCAGGGCGAATAAGCTGAATGGTGTCATAAATAGCCAGACCCGCGCTAATGATACCACCGGGGCAATGAATGTAGAGGTTTATATCCTTGTCTGGGTCCTCCCGCTCCAGATAGAGAAGCTGAGCAATGATAACATTAGCCACCTGGTCATTAATAGGCATGCCTAACATGACGATGCGCTCTCTTAGCAGGAGAGAGTATATATCAAAGGCTCGCTCCCCTCTGGCTCCACTCTCAATCACCATGGGAATAACATTCATCGGCTGAGCATTCATTTTTGTTCCTCCTTCTGCGTCTTAATATTTGTCTCTGAACCCTTGGCTATTTCTACCAGTCGCTCTATAGTTTTTCGTGTAATCAGTACTTGCTCTATTGACTTACGGGCTTGCGGGGTGTTTAGAAAGTTGTTTAATTTATCTTTATTCTCAGTAGCACTTCGGGTCATATTCTCAATCTCGGCATTTATCTCGGAGTCGCTAACCTCAATCTTTTCCTCTTCGGCAATCTTTCCCAGTGTTAAGGAATGAGTGACCCTCTTCGTCGCTAGTGGGTGTAGCTCCTGCCGCAACTCAGCCTCTGTTTTGTTAATACTGCCAAGATATTCCTCTAGGCCTTTGCTCCCTCTTTGCCAGTGTCTGAGTTGCTGGCTAATAATCCGATCGATTTCCATCTCTACCAAAATTGGCGGGAACTCTAGCTCAGTAATGTTAACTACAGCCTCTATTACCCGTTCCTCGAAATCTATCCTGGCTTTTTCCTCAGCTCTGAGCCTCAGGTCAGCGGAGACCTTTTCCCGGAGCGAATCTAAGCTTTCAAAGTCAGGGTTAATCGCTTTAGCCAGTTCATCATTTAGTTTGGGAAGTCTCTCCTGTTTTATTTCGGTAACCCTCACTTTAAACGAAGGCTCTTTCCCGGCCAACTCGCTTCTAGGATAGTCTTTGGGGAATTGGAGCTTGAACTCTTTCCACTCACCCCTTCTCATCCCCGCCAATTGCTCAGCAAAGCCAGGGGCCGGCAGCGGTAGCTCTCGGAGAACTTGATATTGCGCTCCTTTCTGGTTAATAAAAGGCTTACCTTCAATATTGCCTTCAACATCTAAAACTACTAGGTCATTAAAGTCTACCGGACGCTCTACGGGCTCCCAAGTAGCCTGTTGGTGTCGTAGTTGCTCTATGACAGTGCTAACATTATCATCAGTTAATGCTACAGGTTCGGGCGCAACCTGAATATGGTGGTAGTCACCAAGCTTAATCGTAGGCATTAGTGGCACCGCTACCTTAAATATTACCGGGTCAGTTTTTGTTATCTCAATTTGGGGCTGAGCGAAAGCCTCAATTTTTTGCTCCTTGATGGCTCTTTCGCAAGCTTCAGGCAGCAGGCTATTCAGGGCATCCTCAAGGAGCCTTTCTTTGCCGATGTAGCGCTCCAGTATAGCTCGAGGTGCTTTTCCCTTGCGAAAGCCCGGGATATCCGTTTTCTTAACCAGGCGGTAATAAGATTTCTCTAAGGACTCCTCTACTTCAGCCGCCTCCATCTCAACAGTTAGAAATGCCTGGCGATTTTCTGTCTTTTCATTGGTTACTTTCACTATTCTCTCCGATGCTGAGAGGCTACTCCTCCCGTAGACGCAGGTGTAATTCAGCTAGCTGCTCCTCAGTAACTGGCGAAGGAGCATTAAAGGTTAAATCAGCCGCACTCTGGTTCTTGGGGAAGGCAATTACCTCCCTGATAGTTTTCTCCCCGGCTAGCAGCATCACAATACGGTCAAGACCTAGGGCGATACCGCCATGAGGTGGAGCCCCATAATCAAAAGCTTCAAGCATATGTCCAAAAAGCTCCTCAATTTCTCCATCGCTATAGCCCCGCATCCTAAATACCTTCCTTTGAAGCTCGCTGGTGTGAATCCTGAGACTACCACCACCAATCTCATACCCATTACATACGATATCATAGCTTCTAGAGCGTACTTTTTCAGGAGCGCTATCTAGTAGGGGCACATCTTCTTCTCTTGGCAGCGTAAATGGATGACGTACTGGCTCCCACTGTCCTGGCTTCTCACCATGCTCTAACAAGGGGAAATCCACAACAAAAGCAAATAGAAAGAGGTCAGGAGTCGCCAATTTAAGTCTCTCCCCTATTTCCCGACGCAGTTCACCTAGCACCATGTTGACTACCTTGGGTTCACCAGCAACAATAAGCAGAAGGTCTCCCATATTTGCCCCCAAACGTTCAGCCATCTGTTTAACCTGGTCTAGGGTTAGAAATTTAGCGGCTACCGACCTTACCATTTCCATAGTTAAATCGCTTAAGCTACTAGATGAGGTGCCTAGTGAGATAGTGACCAAGCCTCCGGCGCCAAGACCTTGCACAAACTTATTTAGTTCATCAAGCTGACTCCGTGTGTAAGTAGCACAGCGGGGGGCACATATACCCTTTACCTTGCCGCCATTAGCGATAGCTGAACGAAAAATAGAAAAGCTAGACTTAGCGGCGATATCTGACAGGTCACCTATCTCCAGACCGAAGCGCAAGTCAGGCTTATCCGAGCCATAATGTTCTATCGCTTCATCATAGCTAAGACGAGGGAAGGGTTTTATCACTCGTATTTCCGGTTTAATTGTCTCTACCATAGAGGTAAAAAGCTCCTCCGTCAGGTTAAGGATATCCGCTTCATCAACAAAACTCATTTCTAGGTCAAGTTGAGTAAATTCAGGCTGGCGGTCAGTACGGGTGTCTTCATCACGAAAGCATCTAGCTATTTGGAAGTATTTCTCCACGCCGGCTACCATAAGTAGCTGCTTGAGCTGCTGCGGGGACTGGGGTAGAGCATAGAACTGGCCAGGGTGAAGGCGACTGGGCACCAAATAATCGCGAGCCCCTTCGGGGGTGCTCTTAATCAGGATGGGCGTCTCTACCTCGATAAACCCCCTAGCATCGAGGAAATCACGAATAAACTTTACTACCCGGTGGCGAAGCAATAGATTTTCTTTCATTTGAGGCCGGCGCAGGTCAAGGTAGCGATACCTAAGACGAAGGTTTTCATCCACCTCAATATCCTCATTTATGTAAAAGGGTGGTGTCTTTGATGGATTAAGTATATCTGCATTCTGGGCGATAACTTCAACATCACCAGTGGGTAATTTGGGGTTCTCAGTCCCCGGAGGGCGGAGGGCAACCTTACCACTAACACTGACCACATATTCACTGCGCATCTCATTAGCTATGGCGTGACACGGTTTTGACCTTTCTGGGTTGAATACCACCTGAACCACACCCTCCCTGTCTCGCAGGTCGATAAATATTAGCCCACCATGGTCGCGACGGCGGTCTACCCACCCAGCTAAGGTTACTTTGGCTCCAATATGCTTTTTATTCAGTTCCCCACAGCTATGAGTTTTAAGCAAAATATTCTCCTCTTAATGTCAGGTTATTATAGCTTATAAGGAGGCACTCTTCAACTTACCTTTAGCGGGTAAATTGACAAGCCAGAGGTTTAATATTATCATCTTGATATTATGGCAAAAACAATAGCGGAAATAAACGAGAAAATAAAAGAGGGCAAAGCGGTAGTAGTTACTGCTGAGGAAATAATAGATATTGTTAAGCAGAAAGGTATAAAAAGGGCAGCCCAGGAGATAGATGTAGTTACTACCGGTACCTTTGGGCCGATGTGTTCATCCGGAGCCTACTTTAATATCGGGCATGCTAAGCCACGGATAAAGCTCGGTGGTGGCCGAGTCTATCTTAATGATGTTCTCGCCTATGCCGGGCTGGCGGCGGTAGATATATTTATTGGCTCTAATGCCCTGCCTGATGACGACCCCAGAAATAGAATCTACCCCGGCGAGTTCAACTATGGCGGTGGACATGTGATTGAAGAGCTGGTCGCTGGCAAGGATGTCAGGCTGGTGGCAACTGCTTACGGCACAGATTGCTATCCCCGAAAAAGGCTGGAAACCTGGATAAATATAAAAGACCTCAATGAGGCAGTGCTATTTAACATCAGGAACGCTTACCAGAACTATAATGTGGCCGTGAACCTGTCGGATAAGACAATCTATACCTATATGGGTATTTTAAAACCTAACCTGGGTAACGCTAATTTTTGTAGCGCCGGACAGCTCTCGCCACTGTTCAATGACCCATATTATAAGACCATTGGCATCGGCACCAAGATATTCCTGGGTGGTGGCACAGGCTTCGTCGCCTGGCAGGGCACCCAGCATAACCCCAATGTACTCCGCTCTGAGAATGGCGTGCCGAGGAGAGGTGCCGGCACGCTGGCAGTAATAGGCAACCTGAAGCAGATGAGCCCCCGATGGTTAGTAGGCACTAGCATGTTAGGCTATGGCTGCACTATAACTGTGGGTATTGGCGTCCCCATACCCATACTCTCTGAAGAAATCTTAGGCTACACCGCAGTAACTGACGCTGATATTTTTGCCCCGGTTGTGGATTATTCCGGGGCATACCCCCAAATGAAATCAGATATCTTGGGGGAGGTCAGTTATGCTCAATTGAAGAGCGGTAAAATAATAATTCAGGGTAAGGAAGTGCCGACAGCTTCTTTGTCCAGCTACCCGAGAGCAGTAGAAATCGCCACCACTCTGAAGGATTGGATACTAAGCGGAAAGTTCTTACTAACTGAACCGGTGGCGCCTCTACCTGGCGTGGACTCAGGCATAACCTTCAGGCCGCTTAAAGAGCGCCCGATAGAGGAGTAAGAAATGGCTATAGCGAAAAGAATAGTTTTGCGTTTTCCCCAGCGTCTGGTAGACCGCCCCATAGTGAGCCGGCTGGTCAGGGATTTTAATCTTGACTTCAACATCTTAAAGGCTTCAGTTACTCCGGATGAGGAAGGGCTACTGGTACTAGAATTGAGTGGTAAACAAAGTGATTATGATAAAGGTATCCGCTATCTGACCGAAACCGGGGTGAGAATCCAGGCACTTAGCCAGGACGTGACGCGCAACGAGGAGCGATGCACTCATTGTGGTGCTTGTATAACTGTTTGCCCCGCTGATGCTTTTGAGCTTGAGCCCTTAACCAGGCGAGTTAATTTCTATAATGAAAGATGCTTGGCTTGCGAACTGTGTATCAAGGCTTGCCCTCCAAGGGCAATGGAGCTACATTTTTAGTCAATGTATGAGCCAAGAACCTACCGGCATTGGGTGAACGATAAAGACTTGGTCCCTTTTAACATAGTAGTAAAAGAGACCGACTTATATATTCGTGCCTCGAAAAACCTTAAGAGCAAAGCATTAAGACTGGTAATTAAGTACCGTGAGGCACTAGAGAGGTATATTGAACGATACCCCTTATTTCTAACCTCTCTTGAACCACTCCCCATTGATGTAGGTGCGCCCAGTATCGTAAGGGCAATGGCAGAGGCAGCAGCCAGAGTTGGGGTTGGCCCTATGGCCTCAGCCGCCGGGGCTATAGCTGAATTTGTTGGCAATGACCTACTGGCCTTCTCTCCGGAGGTAATTATAGAAAACGGGGGTGATATCTACCTAAAAAGCACGGAGAAAAGGATAGTGGGGATTTATGCTGGTAAATCACCTTTAACCGGCAGAATTGGGCTGGAAGTCAATGGGGAGGATACACCTTTAGGCATTTGTACCTCTTCGGGAACAGTAGGGCATTCCCTGAGTTTCGGGAAGGCTGACGCGGTCGTAGTACTGGCTAAATCAGCTACTCTGGCTGACGCTGCCGCCACGGCTATTGGCAACTTGATTAAGCAACCGAGTGACATCTCAAGCGGAATTGAGTTTGCTAAAGGCATTGAGGGATTAGGGGGGGTACTAATCATTCAAGATGATAATATGGGGCTGTGGGGGGAGGTAAAGATTCGCCAGACCTTTGCCAAGGGGGAAGGAGGTGATATTAGGTGACTTTTCAGGATACTGAATTAATTGAGAAGATATTAAAGCTCAAGAGGCAGAGGAACGCAGTTTTCCTGGTGCATAACTATCAACGAGGTGAGGTTCAGGATATAGCCGATTTTGTGGGTGATTCTCTGGAGCTGAGCCAGAAGGCAGCGGCGACAAATGCCGATGTGATTGTATTTTGCGGAGTCCACTTTATGGCTGAGACTGCTTCCATCCTCTGCCCGGATAGGGTGGTATTGCTCCCGGATATACAGGCTGGTTGCCCTATGGCGGATATGGTTACTGCAGAAAGTTTAAGGAAGAGGAAAAAGGGACTCCCTGATGCTACTGTGGTTTGCTACATTAATTCCTCAGCGGAGGTAAAGGCAGAGTCCGATGTTTGTTGTACCTCAGCTAATGCCGTCAAGGTTATAGCCAGTTTAGAGAGCGAGGAGATACTTTTTGTTCCCGACCAATACCTGGGTCATTATATCTCCACCAAGACCAATAAAAAGATGATTCTCTGGCCCGGTTATTGTCCTACTCATGCCAGGATACAGCCAGAGGATATTAGACAGCGGAAAAGAGAGTATCCGCGAGCCAAGACGATAGTCCACCCGGAATGTAGACCAGAGGTGATTGCCCTGGCTGACGAAGTTCTCAGCACCGGTGGGATGTGTCGGTTTGCCCGGCAAACAGGAGTCGAAGAGATCATTGTGGGCACAGAGATTGGAATAATATACCGGCTGAAGAAGGAGAATCCGGGGAAAAAGTTTATCCCTATTTCGGAAAAGACTATCTGCCCCAATATGAAGCGAATAACTCTGGAGAAGATACTGTGGTCTCTAGAGGATATGTCTCCCCAGGTGAAAGTGCCGGAAGAAGTTCGTCTAAAGGCAAAAGGTGCTGTAGATAGGATGCTAAAGATTGTCTAGACTTGTGCCTGCTTAAAGAAGTCTGTATCTACTAAATCGTCTTGAGGGGAAAGGACATTTAGAAAGTGGACTAGGCTAGGAGGTGATTAGAAGATATGCTTACCCCTAGTGAACTAGAAAGATATGATAGACAAATAATGATTAAGGGATTTGGCAAAAAGGGGCAGGAAAAGCTTAAGCAGGCTAAGGTTATTATTGCTGGCAGCGGGGGGCTTGGTTCTCCATCATCTATCTACCTGGCAGCAGCCGGGGTGGGAATGATACGAATAATTGACCATGGTAGTGTGGAGCTGAGTAATCTGAACAGGCAGGTTTTGTATTGGGATGAGGATATCGGGAGGAGGAAGGTGACTTCAGCTACCGAGAAACTCAGGAGACTAAATCCAGAGGTCGAAATTGAAGCTATCGAGGAAACGATAACCGAAGCTAATGTTTCCCAACTTGTGGCTGGCTTTGATTTAATCGTTGATGCCATGGATAACCTACCCACCAGGTATTTGCTGAATAAGGTTGCTTTAGAGAGGGATATCCCCTTTTTCCACGGGGCAGTTTACGGTTTTGAAGGAAGAGCAATGACTATAATCCCGGGCAAAACAGCCTGCCTAGAATGCGTTTATCACGGTATTGCCATACCAGAGGAGAAGTTCCCCGTGATTGGGGTTGCCCCAGCAGTTATAGGTTGTATCCAGGCAGCAGAGGTAATAAAATATATCGTGGGCATTGGTGAACTATTAACCGATAGATTGTTAATCTATGACGGGCTAAACCTGATGTTTAGCGAATTCAGGGTCAGGAAAGACCCTGATTGTGCGCAGTGTGGTCACTTAGGAGGCAAGAAATAAGAATGGGCATCATAAAGATAAAACTTCCTTCGTATATGCGCTCTTTTGCTAATAACACGGAGGTAGTTGAAGTAAATGGGAACACCATTGGCGAGTGCCTTAACCATTTGGTAAAGAAGTTCCCCGGCATGAAGAAACAGCTTTTCAGTAAAACCGGTAGCTTGTTCGAAAATATTATCATCTCGGTTAACGGAGAGAGTGCCTACCCGGAGCAACTGGCTAAACCGGTTAAGGACGGAGATGAGCTTAACATAGTATTTATAGTTGGCGGGGGGTAAGACAACAGAGATTTAATCAGTATTGGTTATTCCCTTGCCCCGCCGTGATTTTAGCCATTTTCGCTTCTGGTTAAGCCGTATCGGTTCATCGGTAGGTTCGTAACCGGCTAGGAAGCCAGCTTTGAAAGAGTTAAAGGTACCATCCAGAAGGGCACTTCTGGCTTTATGCATTAGATTGCTGATAAATTTTAGGTTATGAATGGTAGCTAATCTATAGGCTAAGAGCTCATCACAGCCAAACAGGTGATGAAGATAAGCTGCTGAGAAAGTGCGACAGGTATAGCAATCACAATCGAGGTCAATAGGTTGTTCCATCTGACGATAGGTAGCATTGCCAATATTGTGTCTGCCTCGCTTGGTGAAGAAGGCACCATTTCGGGCTACGCGAGTAGGTAGGGCACTATCAAATATATCAACCCCTCTGGCTATACCCTCTAATAAATCCTCTGGGGAGCCAACCCCCATAAGGTATCGCGGCTTATTCTCTGGCAACAGGGCTACCGTTTCTTCAGTCATAGCTAGAGTTACCTTCTTGGGTTCACCAAGGCTCAAGCCACCAATAGCATAGCCTGAGAATCCCAGCGAGGTAAGGTGTTCAGCTGCATGATGCCGAAGTTGAGGGAAGATACCCCCCTGTATAATAGCATATAGAGCCTGGTCACTACGCTTCTGAGCCCTTTGGCATCTCTCTGCCCATCGGTGTGTCCGGCTCATTGCTTGGTTTACTTTTTCAAAGCTATCATCATAGGCTGGGCACTCATCTAAAGCCATAATAATATCGGCGCCAAGAGCCTCCTGAAACTGAATAATTAACTCAGGGGTAATGAAGTGCTGGCTTCCATCAATATGGGAGCGAAATATGACCCCATCATCGCTGACCTGGCGTAGTGAGGCTAAACTAAATATTTGATAGCCGCCGCTGTCAGTGAGGATAGGCCAGTCCCAGGCCATGAATTTATGTAAACCACCCATCTTTTCAATTGTAGCTATGCCTGGTCTGAGGTAGAGGTGATAAGTATTAGCCAAGACCATGCTTAGCCCGATATCTTTAACTTCCTCCGGGGTCAGTGTTTTGACAGCACCCTGGCTGCCGACAGGCAAAAATACTGGCGTAGCTACTGTGCCGTGTGGCGTGAGCAGTTCTCCCGCTCGAGCTTTACTCTGGGGGCAAGTTTGTATCAGGTGAAAGTGATTAAGGCTATCTATTGGTTCTATCTCCCTAATTCTGTAGATAATACCCTGTTATATTTCAGAGAGACACTTATCTCACTAGAGTTATTCAAAGGTATTTGTTGCCACCTTATCTAATGCTTCTCATCCAAATACCCTTGTAGAATGAGGGCAGCGGCTATGGCATCGTGCCTGGCTTTTCTCTTAGTCTTCTTGGTATCGGCATCTCGCATCAGACGCTTAGCTGATACCGTTGTCAAACGTTCATCCCTGAACTCTACAGAAACTTCAGTGTGCCGGCATAGTCTCTGGATAAAGGCCTTCACCTTCTCCGCTTGCTCACCTAGGCTACCATCCATTAAACGTGGTAAGCCTACTATTACTTTTTTAACCTGTTGGTGGCTAATAATATCAGTAATAGCCTCTACATCTGCTACATCGTCTTTGCAGTTGATAATGGTAAATGGATTGGCTAACTTACCCTCTGGGTCACTGAGAGCTACCCCAATCCGCTTATCGCCGATATCGAGTCCTAAGCTGCGCGTTATTCCACCTCCAGGTTATATCAGGCTCTTCACCAACTGAAGGGCTTCATCTATTTTATCCCCGTCCTTGCCACCGGCCTGACCCAACCTGGCGCTACCCCCGCCACTACCGCCGGTAACTCCAGCCAC
>Ga0172363_10002026_pt1 | contig 16396 bp, 12 predicted proteins | sample LakKivs2_kivu2a2_FD_114541 | JGI IMG/M metagenome (GOLD analysis project Ga0172363, IMG submission 114541) | Sediment microbial communities from Lake Kivu, Rwanda - Sediment s2_kivu2a2 | ecosystem: Environmental > Aquatic > Freshwater > Lake > Sediment | place: Rwanda: Western Province, Lake... | reverse complement strand
CCTTCAGCCCTGTGGCTTCTGCAGTTTCCCTGTTTATTTTTCCGCTTGAAACAGGCGACTCAAAGACCTCCGGAAGCCAGGCGGAATTCAGTCCGAGCTTCTTCATCATCTCAGCTGACCAGCGTCTGTTCTGGACATCGAACAACAGCGTACCGGATGCATCGGAAACTTCCGATGCAAAAATTCCAGTCAGCCTGAACCTGATGTAATCTTTCGGAAGGAGGACCCTGTCGATGCGTCCGAAAATTTCCGGCTCATTATTTTTTACCCAGATAATTTTTGGCGCTGTAAAACCTGTCAGAGCCGGATTGCAGGTATATCTGTTTAACCCCTGCCTCCCGAGCTTTGCGGTAATCCAGTCGCACTCCTTTGCCGTCCGCTGGTCGCACCAGAGAATAGCAGGACGCAGCACCCTGTGAGTTTTGTCCAGCAGAACCGCTCCGTGCATCTGGCCTGAAAGGCCAAGTCCAAGTACTTCCTCGCCACTGACATTCCCTTTCGCAAGAACTTCTCTGATGGATTTCACGGTCGCATTCCACCAGTCGGAAGGATCCTGCTCTGCCCAGCCGGGCTTCGGATGTACAAGCGGATAATCCGCAAACGACTTTGCAACCAGGCGGCCGTCGTCCCGGATTAAAAGTGTCTTTGTTCCGCTTGTCCCTATGTCAATTCCCATCAAATAACCCATAGTATTATTTCTTTTTATTCTTTCGTTGCTGCTTCTTTAGCCGGAGTGTCTTTTTTTTCAACCGGTTTTTCTGTGCCGCTTCTTGCAGCTTTGGAGTCCTTGTTTTTATAGTCGGTGATATAAAATCCCTTTCCCTTGAAAATCAGTCCGCAGCCGCTTATCAGGCGGTCGACCTTTCCACTGCATTCCGGACATGTCTTCACCGGTTCTTCCTTGATTCCCTGGAACCTTTCAAATTTGTACCCGCATTTTCGACACTGGTAATCATAGGTCGGCATTGGCAATTCTCCTGACGATTTTCTCTATTTCTTCGAGCGGGGTCTTCCTGCTGATGCAGACGGCATTTTTCTGTTCGAGCGATTTTGCCAGTTCCTGCTCCGCGGGCTCTGCGGTGAAATATATTATTTTTGGCGCGAGTTCAGGCTCCGCACTTTTGATTTTCTGGTAGAATTCCTCAATATTGAAGCCCTTCATTGAAACGTTTATAACGATAAAATCAAAATGTCCGAACGCAAGTTTCTGAAGCGCCAGATTGGCATTCGCGGCTATATGGAGACTGAAACCCATCTGATAAATCTTTTCCCAGTAAAGTTCCACCAGAACACCGTCGTCAATCAGGAGAACATTCCTGTCGATTACCTCCTCTTTTGTTTTTTCCGCAGGCGTATCTACAAAAATTCCCGACAGGCGTTTCGGCTCTTCAGCAGCCGGTTTTTCCGGCTTTGGCAGCGGTTCCTGCTCTGGAGCAGTACTTTTTTCCGGAGCATGAACCGATACCGGCTTTTTCGCTTCTGCCGGTGGTTCGTCAATGATATAACTTATCATGCTATCCCGTTTTTCCGGCTCTTTCCCAGGCGGTGTCTCTGTTTTGAGTTTTACAAGATGCTGTCTTTGTTCGTCGAGGGTCTTCGACAGTTCATTTATCCTGGACTGCCATTCCTTTTCCCGCTCTGTAACTTTCCTTTTCATTGCCTCAAGCTCGGAGAGTACTTTTTTCATTTCCTCTTCGCGCTGACGGAGATTCTTATTCTGGTCGGCTGCCTCCTGTTCGAATTTATCCTTGGATATTTTCATTTCATCCAGCAGATGCTTCGACTGCTCCAGTTCAGCAGAACGGCTTTTCGCTTCGGCTTCCTGCTGCCGGAGTTTTTTCTCGAATCCGCTGAGTTTTTCCAGAAGGTTGGCATTCTGCTTGAAAATCCCCTCTTTTTCCTTTTTCAGGATTTCATTCTGCTGGAGACACTTGTCCATCTGTTCCTGTTTTTCATCCAGTTGCGATTCCAGTTCCGCAAGCCGTCCTGATTTCTCTTTTTCCGCCTCTGCATACTGCATCTTCTGATTTTCAAGCGCTTCCAGTACAACTCTGTTCTCTTCGCTTTTCGCAATAAGCGCGCTTAAATATTTCGCCATATCTCCGATATAGTCGGACCTTGCCGCAAACTTTTCCAGCCCCTGCAAATCCGCTTTAACGAACATTTTATGCAGGCGGGCGACCGGTCTTCCCAGCCTGAAGGCGGCAACAACACCAACGACAATGGAAAGCCCGCACAAAAACAGCCATATGAAAAAACACCCCCTGTCAATCTGCCAGGTCGCGGAATGCGGCTGTCCCTCTGTAAAGCTTTCGCATGGCGTCATCACAGCCAGGCCCCAGCCAGCGATGTTAATCGGCTGATACGCAACAAAATATTCAATATTCCCAAGCCGGATTGTCCGGGTGTCACTTTTCAAACACATGTTTTCTGCCACGGGTTTTAAGGCTGCCGAACCGTTTTCCCTGAGGTTGAACTGTCCGGATTTTATGCCGAGTATATCCGGCGCTGCCTGGCTGGCTGCAAGAACCTGTCCTGACCTGTCAACCAGGAATGAAACAGCTCCCGCATATCTGTAAGATTTGTCAATAAGGTTTCCGAGTGCATCAGCGACGTCTATTTCAATGCCGGCTACGGCTTTGAAGGTATTTCCGGAATAAACCGGCACCATGCCCGACACCATCCATCTGCCGGATTTTATATAGCCTGGCGACCAGACCTCGTGCCTGGATGGATTGTGTTCAGAATCCGCCAGATTGCACGGAAAATCTTTAAGTGCAAAGGTGCCCGGTCCGGGCAGCGACATAATCTCCGTAGCGGAAACAAGCCATGCAGTCCGGGCAATATTTCTGTTGTTTTCCAGAACATGATTCAGAATTGTCTCCACGTGGGTTTTGTTCCAGATCTTTGGAAAAGAGAAATAAAGCGTGCCGACTTTACCCAGAAGCAGAAGATCGTTTTCCGCCTTCTTCAGTATTCTGTCTTCAAGGAACCTGGCATTGCGGATCATCTGCTCGGACTGCAGTTCCCTGGCATACTGGTTTATTTTTGCAGAGACCCTTGCCGTGCCCGGCTGGTAAAAACTGATAATGCCGAAAATAAGCAGGGGCAAGAACCCTGCTAACAGAAATATCCACAGAAATTTTTTAGACAAATGAAATGCTGCTCCTTTTCTCTTTTTGTTCACTGGTTTTTTCCGCTTTTTCCTGTTCAGCGGTTTCTTCTTTTTTATCGGCAATCGGCTGAGAACGCTTTGCCACAATGTCCTTGCTTTTGCTCAAACCCAGGTCAAGTGCGGCTTTTTCCACGGCTGCAGGAGAAATAGACTTCTGTTTTGCAAGAAATCCTTCAAACAGACAGTTCTCGCACACGCCGTTAATCAGCCGCGGTATCCCGGAAGTATATTCATGAATCACCTTTACGGTTTCAGCGGAAAAAATTTCGTTTTCACAGCCTGCAATTTTGAGCCTGTGCTTTATCAGGCCGCCTGTCGACGCCTCATCGAGCGGAGTCAGATTAAATTTCAGCCCTATCCTCGAAACAAGAGGCGGGTCAAGCCCCATATATTTATCCAGTTCAGGCGGACCGAAAAGAACAATGTTCAGGAGTTTCCTGTCGTTCGATTCCACATTCATCAACCCGCGGAGTTCTTCGTATATCTCGATGGTCTGAAACATATGCGCTTCGTCAATAAGAATAACCGCTTTTTTGTTCTGCCTGTCTATATCTGTCAGGCGCCTGCAGATCTGGGAAATCAGGGTTGTTTTATCCTCAGCCGGCTTTTCGCACCCCAGCTGTATAGCAAGTTTTTTCACCAGCCATGCAGCGGTGATTTCGTGGTGTATCACTACAAACAGCGACGGTTCATATTTGTCGAGATTCTGTTCCAGAATTTCCAGAAGTTTCCTGCTGACAAATGTTTTGCCTACACCGATATCGCCTATCACAACAGTCAGGCCGCGTGAACCGTCTATTGCATGCTGGATGCGAACCAGCGCACCGGCATGCTGTTTGCTTTCGTAAAAGAAACGCGGATCAGGCGTAATAGCAAACGGTGCTTCTTTTAAACCGTAAAATTCTTCGTGTTTTTCTGCCATGTTATTTCACCGTATATCGTATACTATATCACGGATACTTTAACGTGTCAATATATACAAAAATAAGGGGACACAATATTTAATTCCGAAAAGTATGTTCAGATAGTGCTGTTAGTACTGGAGAAAATAATGAATTCGCTGGCTGTCATGACAAAAAAATGCGAGAACAAATATATTATAAATATTTATGCTATGCGTAAGCAAGACCAACGTATTTTTGCAGGAATTAAGTATTATGTCACCTTAATTATTATGGTGCAGGGGGCGGGAATTGAACCCGCATGGATTGCTCCATACGCCCCTCAAACGTACGTGTCTACCAATTCCACCACCCCTGCGTCGTTTTTAAAGAATACTTCCAGTACTATTTGTGAAATTGTATCATACCTGCCGACAGGTTTTCAAGGTTGTTCAGGTTTTTCGTATTCTGGCAAGCTCTTCAAATAACCGTCGTTCCTGGTCTGACAGCCCTGTCGGAACAACTGCCCTGACTCTGACCAGAAGGTTGCCCGGATTATCTTTCAGCGACGGCATCCCCAGCCCTTTCAGTCTGAAAATCGCATTGTTCTGGGTCTCAGCCGGAATTACAACTTCTATTCTCTTATTGTCCAGAGTCGGAACTTTAATCCTGGTCCCGAGAACCAGGTCAATTACGCTTACCGGCACATCAAGCACAAGATCATCGCCCTGAAGCTGAAACTGCGGGTGAGGCCTTAGCTTTATATCCAGGTAAATATCTCCGCCGTCTCCTCCGGGGATCCTGATTTTTGAACCTTCGCGGACCCCTGCCGGAATTTTCACGGTAATGTATTTTTCCTTCTTAACCGTGCCGGTGCCTCCGCAGTTACGGCAAGTCCGCCCGAAATGTTTTTTATCACGGCACTCAGGACATTCCTCCTGGGTGGAAATCCGCATTGAACGCTCCGAACCCCTGTAGGCTTCTTCCAGAGCTATCTCGGTAGTATAATGTACGTCCTGTTTTTGTGCAGCCGGCTCCTGATTTCTCAGAATATTCCAGTCGTCCATGCGCGTTTCCCTGCCTCTAATTTCTCCGAAGAATGCCTTGAAAAAATCCGAGAAAGTTCCCGTGCTCTCAAAAGTTACATTCTGAAATCCTCCGGTGCCTGCATCATGGAAACCTCCGGCACCTGCGCCGAACGGATTCTCACGGGCAATCTTTTCCCAGTCAGAACCCAGGTGATCGTATTTCGACCGTTTCTGGGCGTCACCGAGCACTTCATATGCTTCGTTGATTTCCTTGGACTTGGCCTCTGCCCTGGGATTTCCAGGGTTAAAATCCGGATGGAATTTCCGCGCCAGTTTCCTGTATGCCTGCTTTATCTCTTCCTCGCTGGCATTTCTTCCAACACCCAGAGTTTTGTAATAATCTTTGTATTCCATGTCGTTATAGTAATTATATCAGTTAGTTTACATTCAATCAACTTTAACTATGGACAGACGCCACGCAGACCACAGGACAGCTGCCAGAACAAACAGATAAATCAGGGCAGTCGACACAAACCCCAGCCTTGTGGTTAAAAATGCGAGCGTCCCCAGTATTGCTGCAACCGCGTAAATAAACAGCACCGTTTTATTTTTCGACCACCCACTCCTTACAAGCCGCAGCGGGAAATGATCGAAACTTCCATAAAACACAGGCTTTCTTCCGCGCAAACGCATCACCACCACAAACAGGGTCTCAAATACAGGCGTTGCAAGAACCAACAGCGGCGCAAGAACAGCCAGCCGGTTATTAAGAGTGTACTGCTCTGACATTGCAAGGCCGGAAAGGATAAATCCCAGGCACAGGCTTCCGCTGTCTCCCATGAAAATTTTTGCCCTGGGAAAATTATACCTCAGAAAACCAAGAATACTCCCTGCAAGAGCAACCGCAATCAGGCCGCTGTAATAATGTCCGGCCGTTACACTCAACAGGAAAAATACAGCCGATGCTATAAAGGCAACTCCTCCTGCAAGCCCGTCCAGGATGTCAATTATGTTAAAAGCGTTTGTCAGCCCCACGACCCAGAGAATTGAGACCAGATCATTCAAAAACTCTCCGGGAAGAAACCTGATTTTGATGGTGCAGAGCAAAAGTATCACGGCAGCAGTCGTCTGCCCCAGAAACCGCGTCAATATGCTTAAACCCTTTAAATCCTCCACCAGTCCAAGAAGAAAAATGATTCCTGCTCCGACAAGTATTCCGCCGATGCCTTTTATGCCCCATGTAAAGAAATGCAGAGTGATTTTCTGTCCTGCCAGAAAATATTCCGGAACAAGACGCGCCAGGACAAGCGGGAAAATAAACGAGACGAAAATGGCAGCGCCTCCTAACCGCGGCGTCGGCGTTAAATGCGTTTTGAGTCCTCCGGGCTCATCTACTTTCTTCAATTTCCACGACAACCTTCCTGCGGCAGGCGTCAGCAGCAGGCTTAACAAAAAAGAAAACAGAAACAATCCGGCGTACATCAGCATACCCATTTCCTCATGTATTCATCCGTTGATCTGCGGCGCGACTGTATTATCTTCCGGTTCCGGAGGGCTGTTATGACCAGCCCCGGCAAGTGGAAAAGCCGCGGTATCAGGCGGGTGGCAAAAAAAAGCAGATAGAATCGCAAAGCGATTTCATAGCAAACCACATGGAAAAACTGTCGCAAAAAAATCCTCCAGGTGCAATTTTTTACCAGAACCAGGTACCTGTTCATTATCAGGTGGATCCTGATATTATCAGGCAGCGACGGAAGTCTGTACCTGCGGAGCAGACCCGTCGATTCCGTTTTTTTTGAAGAGGCGCCGCGAGTGTGACATGCCAAAGCGGCCGGTTCGTACCACACCTTCCATCCTGCTGTCTGCGCCCTCCATCCAAGGTCAAAATCGTCAAAATACATGAAAAACGATTCGTCCAGGTACTCTTCCTCGATTTTAATATCTTCAAGCATGGTGCGGCGGTAAACCGCAGCTGCCCCGCACACAGAAAATACATAGCCCGGGACATTAAACTGTCCTGAGTCGATTTCTCCGTAACCCCTTTCCTTCGGTTTAAGAATTTTGCTGATAAACTGTCCTGTCGAATCGATTATCATGGACGCCGTTTCTGTATCTGTCCGCAGAAGCTTTCCGCCGACAATTCCAATCCTGGGATCGCGGTCGAGGACAGCCGACGTCATTGCCGTGAATTCAGGCGATAGTTTTACATCGCTGTTCAAAACCAGGATGTAATCTCCCGACGACAGTCTGATGCACTGGTTAACTGCCCTGCAAAAACCCATGTTCTGCTCGTGAAAAAATGTCCTGACAGGATATTTCCGGATTATTTCCCTTGACCGGTCTGCAGAAGCATTGTCCGCTACCATTATCTCTTCCGGCTTCAGTGTCTGGCTAAAAACCGAATCCAGGCAATCTTTCAGGAATTTTTCACCGTTATAGTTAATCAGAATCACCGATATCTTCATTGTTTCAATTTATCCATGACAAGCCTGACCGGAAAATTAACCAGCGCCTTTTCGTAATCTGTCGCCGCTGTTTTGGAATATTTTCCGACAATTTCCGATACCTGCTGAAAGTCTTGTTTTGATTCTTCTGCCCTGTTTTCCTTTTTCCTGACCATAGCCCTGAGAAAATGCGCCCATGCATAATTCGGTTCAAGTTCTATCGCCCTGTCCAGATATTTTTCCGCCTTTAAACAATCTGCCTTGTTGCAATAGTATATTCCTGCCAGTTCAAAGCAGAGAAACGGGTTAAGGGGGTCAATCGACAGGGCTTTTTCTTTTTCTGAAATAGCATCGTCAGTTTTTCCGTTCCGCAGAAAAAAATTCGAAAGATGCCTGTGAAAATATGCGTTTGCCCTGTTCAGCCTGGTTGCCTGGCGGTAGTGCTGTTCTGCAAAATCACTGAATTTCCCGGATACACCGCTCAATTCCTGGCACAGCCCGGCCATGGCATCGTGATATTTCGCATTAAACGGGTCAAACAGAATGGCTTTGCTGAAACACGAAAACGTTTCAACTCTGCGCGTATTGAATTCCCGCATCTTCATCGCTCTGTTAAAATAATAGAGACCAACAAGATTTTCAACTACAATAACTCCCAGTAATGCTATAGTTATAACGGCATAACTCCAGTAACGAAGCGTATAATTTATTACCTTGATTTTTGCGGTCTTTGCAGACGCGGCTCCAACAGCGGAAAGTGTCAGAAAAAGGAATATCACCGGCAGACGAACGTTAAAATCAACCAGTGCCTGCGTTAAAACACCGGCAATTATGCCTGCCGACGACCAGAACTGCCAGAAATTTTCTTTTGAAATCTGACGCTGTCTTAAAACCCCGATATAAATTGCAACCAGGCAAAAAACCAGCAGCAGCGCGGGCAAGCCGGATTCAGCCGCTGTCTGCAGGTATTCGTTGTGGCTGAATTCGGCAAAGCGCCCGAATCTTGCGATTCCTCCTTCAAGCGGAAAATTATATTTCCGGAAAACATCCACGTATGTCCCAGGACCGGTACCGATAAGGGGCTTCGCGGAAATCATCCTTAAAGTTGACTTCCAGATCAAAATCCGGTGATATGCCAGGGGATCGTTCCGTGTTTTCCAGGCAAAGAATCCTGCCAGAACGACCAGAATGATGCATCCCGACAAAAAACCCGCGGCAAGTATTTTTTTGCGCAGTCCGGTCTCTGACCTGGAAAAATAATATCCGCAAAATGTTACGGCCAGCCCTGCCAGCAGAGAAATCACCCCCCCTCTGGACATTGTAAGCAGAAACACCAGAAAAATGAAAGCAAGCACAAAATAGAACCGGAACGGGCTTTTCCCTTCCCTGTAAAAAATGCAATTCAGGATAACCAGCAGGGATGCGACGAGATATCCTGCAAGCAGGTTGGGATTCGGCAGCCAGGCATTTACCTGCCTGGCGGAAATAAAATCAACCAGTGCCAGAATCGAAAAAAACAATCCTCCCCCTGCAATCACAAAAAATACCGGGTCAAGGCCGTTTTTTTTCTTCACTTCCAGCGTCACAAGATGGAAAAGTACAATCATCGCAGCGCATATATAGAGTTCCTTCAGGCTGGCGGTATAATTCAGGGAAAACAGTGCGCTAAAACAAATCCACGCAAATAAAATCCAGACAGGAGCGTCGAGCGGCGTTGAGACCAGTTCCAGTTTCCGGTTTTTTCGCCATTTTAAAACCGCGGCAAAAGCCAGAAAAAGGACCAGAAGACAAAAAACATATGCCGCCCATTCCTGCCGTAATCCGCCTGCCAGCGCCGCAAAGGCAAAAACAAAAGACAGACCGTATTTTGAAAAAATACCGGTCAGCCTGTCGCAGGCGTTTTCTGCGTCGCTGTCGCGCCGGAGTCCGCCGGGCAGGAGGGATGCCAGGGTGCCGCACATTATCCACCAGGGAACATTCATTTCCCAGAGCGACGCGTCATAATCAATCATGCTGTGCAGAAAAAACGCCATGATGCTGAAGAAAAATCCAGCCACAAGCATCTTGTGCTCATTTGAAGCTTCTTTGTTACGCAGGTAATTCCAGCCGGAACGGAGTAACACGCCGGCCATCCACAGAAATGCCAGGACAGCAGGCAGGCCGCTTTCCGCACCTGTCTGAAGCAGATGGTTGTGAACATAACTCGCATAAGGAGCTCCCTTGTCCCTGATTGATGCGTAAATACTCCCGAATGTTCCAGGCCCTGCTCCGAGCCATGGAAAAAACTCTATGATTCTGACCGCTGTTTTCCAGTAACAGAGCCGCGAAAACAGGGAATTTTCCGGGCTGCCTGTATCAATGACTGAGCCGGGACGGAGAATCATCAGCCCTGCCAGGATAATCAGAACGGTTATTAGCGACACAACAAACGCTTTCCGCGTAAATGCCTTCACCGTCAGCGTATATGCAGAAATCACCAGCATGACACAAAGCACAAGCCAGCTGCCCACTGAACGCGTTAAAGCCATGCTTATTAAAAACACTCCTGCCAGAATAATTGCCGGAAGTTTGCGACGTGTTATCAGGGTTAATGACAAAGGCAAAAGCATAAGTATAAAACCGGCAAAGGAATTCGGCTGAAGAAAAGTGCCGAAAACTCTTTTCATCTGTATTACCCGCTGGATTTCATCAGTGTAGGAACCCGTAATGGCAACTGCGTCCGGAGAAGTTTTAAGTGCAGCAGCCATCTGTTTAAACCCGAAGAAATACTGATAAAATCCTGCCATGCAGGCGACCAAACCGGAGCACAGGAGGACAGAAATAAGCATTCTGGCGCGTTTTTCTTCCCTCAGGTGGACCAGCGCAAGGTAAAAAAGTCCTGCATAACTTGCGGTCTGCGGAAGGTTTTCCCGGCTATGTCCGGGATTTGTTGAGAAGAAGACCGACAGAACTACCAGGATAATGTAGGAAATAACCGGCAGACTCAGCGGCTGGACGGTCAAATTGAATTTCCGTGTCAATGCCAGGTAGACCAGGCTTAAAACCACAAGACCGGCAACAAAAACCTGGCTGTATGGAATAAATTTTTCCTGAAATCCGTATGAAAAGAAAAACGGCCTGGTGCAGAGCGGGACAGCAAAAATTAATGCCAGAAGCCCGAAAACAATAAAACCATCCAGGTAATTCAGGAATTTTTCAGTGTTTCTTTTCACAACCGCACTTTTATCTGACTGAGCCGGGTTCTGTCACAAATTGTCCCTGGTGAATGCCTATTATAAACACCTGTTTATTTATTTCTCCGTGCTCAAAAGAAGTTCTACCGCTTACACCTGAAAAATTCTTCAGATCGTCCAGGGAATCCTTTATACTTTTGCGTGTCCGGCTGCCTGCTCCGTAAATCCCGGATAAGATTTCAGCCGCATCATATCCCAGCGCAGACAGGCCGTCGGGTTCATACGCATAACATTTGATGAAATTCTCCATAAATTTTTCCCCGCATTCCCCTCCGGTTCCTGGAAAAAATTCCGACGTGAAAAATGTACCGTCCAGTGCATCTCCTCCGAGTTTAATCAGGCTTTTGTCCTGCCATCCTGAACTTCCTATGCATGGCAGGCGAAGGTCATAAAAGAACAGCTGTGGAACAAGCATGACCATTTCCTGCCAGCGGCCCGGCAGATAAAGCGCATCGAGTCCAAGCGGATTCGGTTTTGGCGGCCTGGTTTTCGTATACGACAATTCAATCTCGGTTTTCTGCATGGTCTGCAGATTTCTGACATAAAAATTGATCTTGAACCTGTAAAAATTGTCTTCCGGAGCAACAACCGCTCGGTCAGCGGTTTCTCCCTGCGCAGCCTCTTCAACATACGTGGCTTCTCCGCATATGAGAAAATTCGCCTGCACTGCTTCTTTTATTTTTTCCGCCAGGGTTTCCCCTGCATTTTCGTCGGTAAGCGCTGAAACCGTTTCCGGGATTTCCTTCAGCTTTGCCCTTTCAATGACGTCTATTTCCCTGTAATGCGCCAGCGCATAGCTCAGCTCCGCGGAAAACCTGTCGCCTATTTTTAAAACCGGCATGCCGGCACTCTTGAATTCAACGATTGCGACTCTGGACGGGTTTTCCGGCGTTCCGCTGATTTGTCCGCTCAATTTTTCAGCTGAATCGATTGCCAGGGATTTTAATTCTTTTTGTTCCTTTGTTTCCATATCCTTGATTGTCCCGGGGTCGATTCCGCCGAATGCAAGGATTATGTCTTTAAAATCAGTGGAATTTTCCTCGTATGACTGGCTTGCAATGGTTTGTCCGCCGAGTTCTGTTATTCTGGTGATAAATGCATCTGCCAGGTTATTTCCGTAAGGTGTGTTCGGATAGATTATTCCGAACTTTTTGAGTTTCTTTTCGTTGTATGCATAATCGGCGGCGGCAACAGCCTCAGCTTTCGGCGTCAGACAGTTTCTGAAAAAATAAGGGCATGCCCCCGAAAGCTCGTCAGCGCTGGCAGTCGGACTTATAATCGGCACTTTTGCCTTGCATGCCGGTTCTATTATTTTCTTTGCTTCAGAACTTAAAACAGGGCCGATTACCGCAACAGGTTCAAAACTTTTTAAAAGTTCGTTCAGCGCCTCTTCTGCCTTCTCAGGATCTCCATGCGAATCAACCGGCACAAGGACTATCGTTTCTCCTGCGGCAGTGTTGTATTCATCTATTGCCAGCAAGGCTCCCTGCAGGACTCTGCGTCCGTAATCAGCATAATCGCCCGTCAGCGGGCCTATAAATCCGATTCTTGTTCCGCTGCAATTATCTGCCAGGGATTTTCCAAGAAGTTCCATTGCCCTTCCGCTGTCAGGTTCGTTCGGAAAGCGTCGCAGCCATGGTCCCAGTATTTCGATAACGTTCTGGAATTTTTCCTCCCGGAAGGCAATCTCCGCAAGAAGCGACTGGGCTTTTGCCCACCACTGGTTATCCAGGTCCTTTGGTTCAATCTGCTGCAGGGTCTGCCCTGCCGCGCTGTAATCCTGCCGGTCAAAAGAATATTTTCCGGCCTGGAACAACGTTTCGCCGGGTTCTGTAGCTGCGGAAAGTGCCGAAAAAAAAATCTGTACAACAGATACCAGAGCGAAGCAAAATACCTTCATACCCGCCACATAATTCCTTCGTAATCCTGGTTCGGCACCGTGAAAGATATCACCCCGCGGTTCGGATATCTTTCAAGCTCCTCGTTGTTCTTTTCAACCGAAATGCAGATGCTTAGTTCCTCGTTGGGCTTTGCCTCAATAAGGGCAAACGGAATAGCCATTTCCAGAATTTTCCCGGCTGTCGCCTCAATACCGTCGGATTTGATCTCCTCCCAATCATTACCTGAAGGACGGAACAGCCTGGAAACGGCCGTGATTACTGCCGGATGAGATTTCCCATCTGATGAAGCTGCGTTGCCGGCATCAGGAAACGCCAGTTCAACTTTCCCGGCTCGTGTACCCAGGAACCGCAGACTGACAATAAGTCCTGCCAGTGCTTCGGAAAAATGTCCTGCATTATTGTCAATTCGTATAAAAAGTTTATCCAGGCTGAAGCCGTAATAAATCCCCTTGCACAGGTTAACCGACCGCTGCATCGTTCCGCTGACCTGTTTTGCTTCGTAATATCCCGCAGCAGACCATTCATAGAAATAAGAAACTTTGCCGTCGATAATCGGCGATATCAGACCGCTCGGGGGAACTGTCGCCATGCTCAGCTTATCCAGCAGCAGCGGCAGAAGCAGTTCATCAGGCGGATCCCTGTCAATCAGCTTGTAAACATTCACAAGCTGCTGGCGGTACAATGCATCAAAATCCTGGTCCTCCTCTGAAGAAAATTCGTCTCCATACCACCAGCACCAGTCGCTTCCCTCGGCAATATAAATTTCTTCCCATGCTTTGGCAATTTCTGCGGTTTTTTCTCCGGGATGCGTCATCTGATAATCGGACAGCACATCCCTGGTTTTTTTGAGAACTTCCCAGGCCCTGGTATCCTCCGGATGGCCTATCCATATTCTGAAATCATGGTTAATCCAGGAACCCGGGAAAAGACCGTCTATTACCGTTTCCGGCTGATGCGCCGGAAGATATTCCGAAAGAGTGGTCGTTTTCAGCAGCGGCTCATTTGAAAGACGTTGATACAGACAATTCAGAAAATCATTACCGTCGTTCGGATAATACTCCCAGGCGTTTTCTCCGTCGAGAATGATGCTCACAATATGATCGCCAGTCAGACCGGCAACTTTCTGCCTGATTTCATGCAAACGCTTTATAAAATCATCCACGGCAGTTTTGTAGTCCCATGTTTTGTACGTAAATCCTATCAGGTCTGAAAGAGCGCTGTCGCGGAAAACAATGACAACCTCCGTATGGTCAACCCTGACCCTGTACGGCTGATAAAGCAGAGAATCCCTGTCGCCCCTCATTGAACGCATCAGGATCGCTTCATCGCTTGCAATCCATTTTATTCCAGCATTTGCCACCAGCGTGACCATGTCGTTGCTTACAGACCCTTCCGAGGGCCACATGCCTGCCGGAGGCTTTCCGAACCTGCTCTCGTGAAATTTAACAGCACGGTCTATCTGCGTCCATGCATCTTCGGGGTGCATGAAGCGCGTTGGAAGTTTTACATTCGGCATCGCCACCCTGGCTATGTCGGTATTGCAGAGAAGCGGCAGAATCGGGTGATAAAACGGAGAAGTCGTCAGCTCAATCTGCCCGTCCTCTGAAAGCTTTCTGTAGAGGGGAACAATTGCCGAAAGTATCTGTTTTTGTTTTTCAAGCACATAAAGTTTTTCCTCTTCCTTGAAAAAGACACCCTTTTCAACCAGCCGCTGAAGTTCAGGGTCTGCCGCACGTATAGCCGGGTCAAACCATGCCAGATTGAACCAGACCTGCAAATCCCTGAAATCCTGGCCCGTAAATTTTTCAACCGCATCATCCATGATTTTCGGCGTGATATACCTACCCCTCTTTTCCAGCAGACTCTTGTAGGCAGGATAAACATCTATCATCGTCGGGATATTTGCCATGAAAAAGTCCTTCAAAACTGCTATTTTCTCGTCCTGCGTCAGCTGGTCGACAGATTTGTACGAAAGCGAAAGAAACTGTTCATTCGCCTTTCCGGATACATAATCCTCTATCTGCGCAATAAGGGACGGAACCAGGTTAAAGGTGACTTTCACCGAGGGATATTTTTTAACTGTCGCCGCCATATCGTAATAATCCTTGATTCCGTGCAGACGCACCCATGGCATCATGTATTGTTCTGTCTGCAGGTCCTTGTAATACGGCTGGTGCATGTGCCAGATAAGATTTATGTAAAGCGGGTTCTGGCTCATTTCATTTTTTCCAGTTTATCTTTTGCCATGTCGGACCACGGAGAAGGACACTTTTCCGCAATTTCCTTGTAGGCCGTGGTTGCTTCTGCGGAATTTCCCGCATCCTCATATGAAGCCGCAATACCCGCTCGTGCAACCACGGGAAGAAGTCCGTCCGGGTTCAGCTGAAGACATTTCCTGTAAGCTTCGACAGCCGCATCGTATTCCTTCAAATAATATCTGCAATTGCCGAGCCCGCAGCAGGCATATGCCTTGGTATGTCCTGAACTTTTGCTGATCGCAGTTTCGTAGAGTGTCGCCGCCTCATAATAGCTCTTCATCCTGAAAATACCGTCGGCCTGTCCTAATGTCTGCGCAACGTCAAGTTTTACCTTCTGACGGTGGTTTATAACCAAAACAGCGGCGACAATGACCGCCAGGGTTATAATGCCAATCCGCTGGACCATCGACCAGTTTTCTTTTACGAACTGCACTGACTTAACGAGTATGTCTGCCAGATTGTCTTTCTTTATAATGTGCTTGATATCTCTGCGCATATTTCAGCCCTTTCTGTTCTGTTTTTTTCCTGCCAATCTTTTCACAAGGTCAGCGGAATTCTGGAACATTTTCTTGATTTCCGGCTCTGTCATTCCTGCGCCCCGGCTTATTTTTCTTGCCTGTTCCACAGTTACAAGGTCGCCTGGACCATGGCTGTCAGTGTTGAAAACCAGTGCTGCACCTGCCTCGCGCGCTATCTTTGCCACATGGCCGTTGCTGATTGAATGTCCTTTCCTGGCAGTTATTTCCAGGCAGACATTGTGTTCTGCCGCTAGCCTGGCTTCTTCTTCAGTGATCAGCCCCGGGTGCGCAAGAATATCCACCCCTGCCTCAACGGCAGCCCTGTTTATCCCGGCAGGAACCGGTTCAGCCAGCGTCTCACCATGAACAACCACATACTGCGCTCCGATTTTCCTTGCCTGTTTTACCATTTTCGCCGTCAGTGCCGGCATGACATATGTGAGTTCAACGCCGGCCAGGACAATAATTTTTCCGGACTTGGTGAGTTCCTCAGCTGCCCGGACAATCCCGGGGACGACAAACTCCAGATTGCTTACGTCAACATGGTCTGAAATTCCCAGCACCGTATATCCTTTTGCAACAGCGCGCATTGCCAGCTCAAACGGTATAAGTTCTCCGTCGCTGAATACCGTATGCGTATGCAAGTCTATCATTTCTGTTCACATCCTCTTTTCTTCAAAGCAACTCTCCTGTTTCCGTCAGCGTGCATCACTGGTGCGCCTGAGAGGAGTCGAACCTCCGACAAGCGGTTTAGGAAACCGCTGCTCTATCCATACTGAGCTACAGGCGCCCGTGCAACGCGCACCCTCATACAGGTACACGTGGATATATACGTATAATTTTATCAAATTTTTATAACAAAATAAAGGGATTTAGGAGCCAATTATCCGGAAATTGATTTTTGTGATTTCTGAGCGTGAAAAAAGACGCATTGGCGGGCCCCAGAATCCGGTGCCGG
>Ga0172363_10002025_pt1 | contig 16401 bp, 18 predicted proteins | sample LakKivs2_kivu2a2_FD_114541 | JGI IMG/M metagenome (GOLD analysis project Ga0172363, IMG submission 114541) | Sediment microbial communities from Lake Kivu, Rwanda - Sediment s2_kivu2a2 | ecosystem: Environmental > Aquatic > Freshwater > Lake > Sediment | place: Rwanda: Western Province, Lake... | reverse complement strand
TTTTTTCCATCTAAAGAATGGCGATATTGCCCGATTAGCACCTTGTCACCACCTTACACCACTTTTCCCCACAACACGCCAAATTATACACCAAGTCCTCTATTTTGTCAAGCAAAAAATTAAGTCCTCCCAAAAAAAATCCCGGAAGATAGATTACTTATCTTGCCGGGAAAATTTTCTCTAGACCCTATATTTCCTCTCGACTAACCCTCCCCCATCTTTCCTCGATGACTCGATGAAAGCGCGGAGCATATACTATTTCCCAGGTGGTCCCTTTTCCAGGGAACATCCTCAATGCCGAGCGCCGGATAGACTCGACTATCTGTTCGGCTTCTCTTCGCGAAAGACGCTCCTGACTGAGAAGAGATAAACCTAAGTTCACCATCATTTTCAAACGGCGAATTTTCCTGTTTTCCTCTTCCAGCGAATCATTCTTTTCCATTTTTTCCCATCTCAAATGTGCGTTGTGAATTATGTTACTTGACCAGTTCTAATTTCGGATTGACATTGTATTGCCGCCCTACCTTGGCACAAGGCTTACCTTCCACCATTACCACGTCGGCAGTAAAGTCTATCTTCTCTCCAAAAAGGGCTGAGCCTATCCCCACTGCATCAAATGGCACATTAATCTTGACAAAGTGCCTTATTTTCTCTTCATTAAATCCACCGGAAATAATAATCTTTATGTGGCCAAATCCCGCCTCGTCAAAAGCTTTCCTCGCCTTCCGGCAGAGTTCAGGAGAAACACCGTAAGAATTCTTTCCTTTGCCCCTAACCGACTTATCCCGGAGGTCGCTGGCTGTGTCGAACCTTACTCCCCATAGCTTCTTACCCAGAACTTTAGCCACTTCCAAAGAAGTCCTTATGCAATCGTTTTCGAAATCGACCAGAACTATTCGGGAAATATCCTTGGACATATATTTATCAAATGCTTTTGCTGCTCGAACAGTGTCTCCTCCATAGGCAGCTATAAGTCCGTGAGGAATAGTACCTATCCCTTTTCCTCCCCATAATGAACCCTGAGCGTCGGTGGAAACACTTATAGCTCCGGATATAAACGCCGCATACCCATCGGCTTCCTGTACCCTGTAATGGTCAAACCTCGCGGGAAAGAAGAGGACAGGTCTTCCCGCTGCAGCATCTACCACTTTCCTGACAGCAGTGGCTACAGCAGTTCCCCTTGCTAATACTCCTAAATATACAGTTTCCAGGTGAGCAAAAGTGCTGTAATCCCCTGCAATGGTCATCACGGTATCTAAAGCTCTAATTCTGTCTCCATCGTGAAGTGCTTTTATCCTCAAATTCTCTGGATTGACCGCGCCGAGATTCAGGATAGCAATCGCTTCATCCATCCCGGAGAGAACAGCCTCTTTGCGACAGAATACTTGCATAAGCACTTGAACGTGGCGATGGTCCTTTTCCAGAACCTCCTTGGTGCGCACAAAATACTTGTCACTATAATAGCCATTTCTTGTTTTCACAACCGGAATATTGAAAATTTTGGGGTTAAGTCTTTTGGCTACCATCTCTTCCCTCCGAAAATCCCATCTCATCGAGTGTATTTCTGTTGCTCCCGGGGTACATACCATTTGATGAAATTATAGCCAATGCCCGCAGGAGCTACTTCAATACCATGAAACCTCTTATGGACTACAGGAAGAGCATCGGCTACATATAAAAAAGTGTAAGGTTGCTCCTCAGCCAGAATGGTATGAATCCTATGATATATCTCCTTTCTCTTCTCCATATCGAAAGTACGCCGGCCTTCCACTAACAGGCTATCGATTTCCGGGTTACTATACGAAACGAAATTGTATTGCCCCTCTTTAATCTGGGATGAGTGCCAAATAGAATACTGGTCGGGATCTCGGGAGAGGCTCCAACCAAGAATTACAGCATCAAAATTCTTTTTGTCAATATACTGGTGAATAAAGGAGGCCCATTCCAAAATACGAATTTTTACCTGTATCCCGACTTGTTTAAGATTAGACTGGATAATGGTGGCACAAAGCTCGCGCATCTTGTTACCCTGATTAGTCGTAAGAGTAAAACTGAATGGTCTACCATCCTTATCCAAAATTCCATCCCCATCTCTATCCTGCCAGCCACATTTATAGAGCAATTCCTTAGCTTTTTCGGGATTGTGCTCGTAAATAGGAACAGTTTCATTATAAGCCCACGAAGTTGGAGGAAAGGGACCAGTCGATATTTGACCCAGGCCGAGAAGAACCCCATCTATGATTTCCTGCCTGTTTATGGCATAAGTTATTGCCCTGCGAACTCTCTCATCCCTGAACAGGGGATTTTTCAGATTATAACCAAGATAAGTGTAGCCAAAACTGGGATAGCGAAATTTGTTAATATTTTCCAGAAAATCCTCACTTACGGCTTCTTTCTGGAATTGGTCCGGAGTTAGTCCCATTGTATCTATCGTCCCCTGCCTCAGCTCCAAAAACTGTACTGCCTGGTCTGGCACAATCCTGTAAATTATGCGATCGATATGGGGTCTTCCTTCAAAATAGTCTTCATTTGCTTCCAGAACTATTCGTTCATCCGTCTTCCACTCCACAAATTCATAAGGCCCTGTTCCGATGGGGTGGCGGTTTGCAGGATGGTTATTAAAGTCCCCTTTCTCAAAAATATGCTGGGGAATAATTCCCATACCCCAACTTTCCAATCCGGGAGAGAAAGGTTCTTTGTATATTATCCTCACCGTGTATGGGTCGACGATTTCCAACCTGTCAACTATAAGGTAATCCGAGGCATAGGGTGTCCTGGTATTGGGGTCGACCAACTTCTCATAAGTAAATCTAACATCCTCGCTGGTGAAAGGTGCTCCGTCATGCCAGTTCACATTTTTACGCAGATGGAAGGTGATTACCAGCCCGTCATCAGATATATTCCAGGATTCTGCCAGGTCCCCCACCAACTTGAGATTCTTGTCATATTTTACTAACCCGTTGTACACATAACCATTTATGTCACCGGAAGCGCTGTCGCTGGCAAGTATAGGATTCAAATAACTGGCATCTCCAATAGATGCCTGGATGATTGTATCTCCATAGGCTGGTGGGGCGGGATGCTCTTCACCGGTAGGCTCTTTAACCTTTGGTCTTGAGGAGGGCCTTTTTGCAAAATGGATGAGTACCCCGCTAAGAACAACTGCTACCACTATGAGGACAATAATTGTAATTACTTTTCTCATCTCTAAAAATGGGGTTAACTCTATATTTTGGATGTCCTACTATTTTGGGTGTCCCACCGGGATAATGTAGATTGGTATATTATCTTTTGGCAGATATAACGCTTTTTGCACAGCAGTGTCGTTAAATGCTCCAATAGGTACCGAACCCAAACCCAAACAGACTGCCTGAAGGTGAATATTCTGGGCTATATGGCCTGCCTCTATATGAGCATACCTCATACCTCTCTCTCCGTATTTCCAGCATATCCTGTCGTATACGCAGGCAATTACAAAATTGACTGCTGCTTGGGCGATTGCCTCCTCCCATAAGGCAGCACCGGAAAGAGCGGAACGTAGGTCTTTATCCGAAATCTCTCTCAGACTGTGGCTTGAAGGAAAATAGTGGAAGACGCCATTGGGAGAAACGATATAGATTTCCATGGGATAGAGAGCTCCTGCAGAGGGAACAGTCTTGGAAGCGCCCGTAATGGAATCGACATGCCTTGGCCCGTACGCCGCCCAGAGAAGCTGAGAAATCTCTTCCAGAGTTAATTGTCTTTTACTGAAGCTCCTGACTGACTCTCTATTTACTATTGCCTCCTCGAGACTCATCTTGCCAGTTGTCTTGGGCAAAGGCAACTTAATATTTGTCTCCTTCACTTTTCCTTTACCTCCTTTGAGAAATGAGGATTCTACCTGTTCGACGCAAATTCCGAAAAAAGGAAGAAATAGAAAAGAAAAAATAAGGACTATCGTGAACAGAATTCTTCTCATTTATCTTCTGAACTTGTATATCGTATATTATTCTTTGCGTTTGTCTATTTCTGCTTCAATAATCTGAATTGCTTTCTCCGCTTTCTCCCTCTGGTCAGCTACCAGAATAACTACATCTCCCTCCTTAGTCCCGAAAGCCTCCTCGATGCTCCTTCTGTCTTGTTTATTGAGCCCATATTTTGGTAGTTCGTCAGTGGAAATAAATCCTTTAACCCCGGCTTCTTTCTCAACTTTCTTAGCTAGACTATCTGTGAGCTTCCGGTCTTCAATAAGAACTCCCGCAAATCCTTCCGCCTTTATTCCCACAACAACTCCTCCTGAATCCAAGACCTCTCTTATAACATGGGAATTAGTTTCGCTGAGCAAATCGGTTATATTTTTCATTCTTTCTCACCTCCTTTCGCTTCGCTTCAGTTGGTGACCCGTTCCGATTCATTCATCCCGATTTCATCGGGATTTCATCGGGACCCTCCTTTCAAAAAATGGGGTCAACTCTATTTTATATCTTTTCAGTAATTTAAGGAAATAGGCAAAATCTTCGTTTTCTCGGAAAAATATTTGACGATTATTACCTCTATCAAGCACATGAAAAGGTATATTAGGAACAATAATCCTTAATGGTCTGGTCATATTAAACAACCATAGCACAAGTTATTAAAGAAAAAAGAGGTCAAAGAAAATAGAGTTGACTCCATTTTTCTTAGAGGGAGGTAGAGACCAGGGTTTCCGTAGCGGAAACTCCATCGATTGCCCTAATGTTCTTAATCACCAATGAAGTCAGGCCTTTTAGATCCTGCGCTTCCACAGTGGCTACAATGTCCCACCGACCAAAGACAGCCTGAACTTTTGTGACCCCTTTTACATCTCTGATTTTTGCGAGAACTGATTCTTCCTTCCCTGCTTCCAACCTGAGTAACACCAATCCTACCATTAACCATCACCTCACTATTTACCGCTGGAGTAGCAAAGCGCAAACTTCACTCTCCTATTTTGCACGGCTAAAGCCGTGCCTACAAATCTTATTGTAGGCACAAATTTCCCGATTGAAAATCGGGATGCATAATCTTTACAATTTCGTTTCTCGTAAAAGTTCTGCCATTATCTCCGAGGAGAGTGGCTCGATATAGAAACCTGAACTCCAGGAGAAACCTTCAACTCTAACAATATGGGGAAGTATCTCTAAATGCCAATGGTAATCTTTATGTATTGTCTTCCAGTAACCCACTCTTGGTCGCATATAAGGTATGGAATGGATCATATAGTTGAGTGGTGGATCTTCCAGGAGTTTACAAATCTTACTTAAAGTCACTTTCATAATAGAGGCTAAATCGAAAACGGTGCTATTATCTTCCTGCGTAAAATCTGCATTGTGTATTTTGGGAAGTATCCAGGTTTCAAAAGGAAGGCGCGGAGCGAATGGCACATAGGAGATAAAAGATTTGTTCTCCTCAACTATTCTTAGCCCCGCATTCAGCTCTTCTCTAAGCACATCACAGAAAACACAACGTTCTTTTTCTCCATAGTAACTTTTGGCATTTTCCAATTCAACTTTCACACTTTCGGGAGTAAGGGGCAGGGCAACCAACTGAGAATGAGTGTGTCCTAATCGGAAAGGAGAACTGGGTCTTTGGTTCTTGAAAACTATGGCATATCGGAAACGCTTATCTCCTTTCAAATCGACGATTCTTTTCTGATAAACGATAAGGGCATTCTTTATTTGTTCATTAGGCAAATCGCTTAAATTTTTGATGTGTTCAGGACTTTCGACTATTAACTCATGGGCTCCCACATTATTCATTGCATCATATATTCCCACACCATGCCTCTCTAATCCCCTTTCTATTTCCAGTGCTTTCTCCTTGCTAGGAAAAACTCTTACGCTCCAACCCGGTTGGTCTGGCATAGTACCAGGCTTTCTTAAAGCATAGATTTCTGTAGGTGTCTCTTTCTCATTTCCCTGGCAGAAAGGGCAAGGTTTCTCCTTGATCCTACCTTGAGGCTCCAAAGATTCGAAGAATTCCTCTTTCCCCTTAGTGTTGATAATAATCCATCTTCCTGAAATTATATCTTTTCTCAATTCAGCGCACATTTTTTCTCCCCAAAGTCTTAATTAGTTCATTGTAAGAAAGGCTATTCAATATGTCTTTTCTTCCCAGCCAACCTCGGCGAGCAACGGCTACTCCCAGGTAGAGATTCTCTATCTGATTCAGGGTGTGAGCATCTGTTCCAATTCCCATAAGGATATTCCTCTCTTTTGCCTTCCTGCAGTAGATATCATATAAGTCAAGCCTCTCAGGATAGGCATTGATTTCCAAGAAAGTTTGTGTTTTTTGAGCAGTGTTTAAGATTTTCTCCATATTAAGTGCATACGGTTCCCTCTTACCTAACAGTCGGCCTTGCGGATGAGCAATCATATGCACATACTTGTTCTCCATCGCAGAAATTATTCTTTCCGTTAGCTGTTCCTCCGACTGTTTGAATCCAGTGTGAATGGCAGCGATAACCAGGTCGAGTCGAGATAAGAGATCATCTTCATAATCTAACGACCCATCGGAAAGGATATCTACTTCCGTACCGCAAAGAACCACAAAGTCTTTACTCTTTTTATTAAATCTTTTTGTCTCTTCTATCTTCTCGTAGAGCACATCAGGACGGACCCCTCCAGCAACCTTCAAAGATTGGGAATGGTCACAAATTCCTACCCACTCCAGCCCCATGCTTTCTGCCTTTTCTGCAATTTCTGATAGTTTCCCCACGCCATCACTATACCGGGAATGAACGTGGAGATCACCTTTAATGTCATTCTCTGTAATCAGCCTGGGAATCTTATTTCGCGAAGCCATCTCAATTTCACCCGAGGCCTCTCTTATTTCCGGGGGGATATACTGAAGTCCCAATTTCTTATAGACCTCCTCTTCGGTCTTGCCAGCTACCCTTATTTCCTTCACTCGTCTTGTAGCAACAGCTCCCTTTCCCCGGGTGGAAACTCCACTTGACCTCTTTCCCAGTTTAAACAGACCATATTCGTTTATTTTATACCCTTTCTTTCGACCCAGCTCGCGAAGGGCAATATTATGGTCTTTAGAACCAGTGAAATACATCAGTGCAGCCCCATAAGATTCTGGCTTAATCACCCTCAGGTCAACCTGTATGTCCTCATCGAGAATTATGCTTGATTTCGTCTCTCCCTGAGCCAGTATTTCTTTCACCTGAGGAAGATTCACAAATTTACTCATTACTACATCGGATTTTTTTGCCGTGCACAGGATATCTATGTCTTTAATTGTCTCTTTCTTTCTGCGAATACTACCAGCCAGATTTATATCTTTAACACCAGGACACTTCTCCAATTCTTCTATGATTGGTTTTGCCAAAAAAAGTGCTGCGGAGAGGAGAATCCTTTCCCCACCTTTTCTCACCATTTGAATGCCTCTTGCAATATTCTCTTCGGTCTTCTCCCCCAACCGGCGAAGCTCGCTCAAACGGTGTTCTTTAGCTGCTTTTTCCAGTTGAGCAATACTTCTTATTTTTAACTCCTGATATAGAGTTTTTGCCGTCTTGGGTCCAATTCCAGGAACAGACATGATTTCCAGAAGCCCCTCGGGAAAAACTTTCTTTAACTCCTCAAAATATTTTAACTTACCCGTTTCCAGATATTCCTTAATTTTTTTCGCTATCCCTTCGCCTACACCCGGTATTGTTTCCAGTCTATCATTACTTGCGAATTTCTCTATTGGTTCGGTGAGACTGCCAATATTCTGAGCTGCCTTCTCGTAGGAGCGCACACGGAAAGGATTCTCTCCTTTCAATTCTAAAAGTTGTCCAATTTCCTGAAGTAATTTTACAACTTCTCTATTTTTCATTCGTCGTTCACTTCTCTTCCTCTTCCCTGAGGAACTTTGCTGCCACCTCTGGGACAGGTGGGTTAATGTAAAAATCTCCGCCCCACTCAAAACCCCTGGCAAGCATAGCATGGGGCAGAATTTCGATGTGCCAGTGGTAATCATCTTTAATAGTGAGCCAGAACCCTGCCTCGGGAACCATAAAGGGAGCAGTATGAAGAACAAAATTCAAAGGTGGGTCTTTCAATAATTTGGCGGTCTTCATAACAGTAGATTTCAATTTCTCTGCCAACTCCCAGAGGTCTTCTTCAGGCACATTTGTAAAATCGCATTCGTGCCTGCGGGGAAGAATTTGGGTTTCAAATGGAAAGCGGGAAGCAAAAGGAGCCAAAACGATAAATTTATCCCCCGCGGTGACAATCCTTTCATGGGAATATAATTCTTGTTTGATTATGTCACAGAAAATACACCTTTCTTTCTCTTCATAATAACTCTTAGCTGAAATCAGCTCCTCCTTAATGCTTTTGGGAATCAGAGGTAGAGCAATTATCTGGGAATGCACGTGCATCATAGAAATCTCTTTACCATAACCCTGATTACGGAAGATAAGGCCATATTTCAAAAGTGAATTCTTTTTCAACTCCCTTAACCTAATCTGATAGACACGGAGAACCTTCTCTATCTGCTCAAGCGGAAGCTCTGAAAAATGGGTGATGTGTAGAGGAGATTCAATTACAATCTCATGGACTCCGTATCCATTCATTGTATCAAAAAAGAAGAAGTCGCCCACTCCTTTCCTATCCAGCTCCTCATTGGGCCTTACCACTCCAAATTTACTGGGAATTACACGTACTGCCCATCCAGGGGTATTAGGCTTACTTTCTCCCTTACGTAGTGAAAATGCTTCTGATGGAGTTTCCAGTTCTCTCCCTTCGCAAAAAGGACAATCCCTTTCCTTCTCTTCCTTGCGGACATTAATGAAACCAAATGGCGTATCCACCTCATTCCTGGTAGCAGTAATCGTCCATCTTCCGGAGATGGGGTCTTTCCTCAGTTCTGACATACTTTCCTCCTTATGGAGTAGCAGACTTCAATCTGCGTTTATTTGGAGTAGCAGACTTCAGTCTGCGTTTATTTGGAGTAGCAGACTTCAATCTGCACCTTAAAGCGTCCCGATAAATCGGGGCTACTCCAAGGACCTCTGTTTTATTTTACGACGACGCCTGAGTATCCCACAACAGCCGAATAATCTCCTGAGGCCTCTGCACTCGTATTATACAGCACCAGCTTGCCTTTTTTTGCCCCCAACTCCTTACAGGCAAAAATCATTGTAGCCGTTGGTCCCGGGCCGCACATTGAGATATCATTTTCCATTACTGTTTTCAGTAGATTTTCTGGATCGAGTTTTAAGATCTTATCAATCGCTAACCTGTCTTTTCTCTGGGCATCTTTTTGAGACTCGTAATGGGTCATATCCGTCGAAGCGACAATCAGACAGGGGGGTTTAGATTTAATCACCTTGGCTATCGCTTTACCTAATTTCTTGCAGGTGGCAACCCGGTGGTCCCGCATGCAGATGGGAACTATGCCGAAATCTTTCTTGAAATACTGAATAAATGGCAACTGCACTTCCAGCGAGTGTTCATGTAGGTGAGCTTGCTCATCGTCCTGTGCTAAATCACCAGCCTGGGAAAGTATCTCTTTTGCCAGAGAAGAATCTATTTTTACTCTGCCATTGGGCATTTCCCACTCACCTTCTGCCATTATGGAAATCTCTGCGCCAATACCTGTATGGTTAGGCCCGATGATAATAATAGTATCAGGTAAGTTAATCCTGGAATAGACTGCCCCGGCCACTTTTCCTGAATAGAAATACCCTGCATGAGGAGTCACTATTCCTAAAACGTCCTCTTTCTCAACATCGCTCTGGATGTATTTCCCGACCTGTTCCCTTAGTGCTTCCGGGTCTTTCATATAGAACCTTCCCGCTTGTGCTGGTTTTCTAATCATTCCATTCCCCCTTGCCTCTTTTCAGGGCTTGCCCCCCACAGAGATTGCATTGTCTCCCGGTGTGCCAATCTTAAGGGTTCGGGAATCTTTTCTCTTTTGCAACAAGTCAGGATGACGTCCAATGCCTGGTCGAGGTCAATCCTGTACCCTTGAGAAACGAATACGGGCTTTACGTTTTTTCTGGTACGCAGAGCCACCCCCATCAGCTCTCCCCTCTCGTCTTTCAAAAAGGTATAAGCTCCCTTCAGATTTACAGGCTCTTCATAATGGCCATATAGAATAGACTTAGCACAGCCAATTGTGGAAAGCCCGAGCAAAAGACCCATATGAGTAGCCAGCCCAAATCTCAGAGGATGCGCAATTCCCTGACCGTCAAAAATGATTACATTGGGAGATCTTTCCAATTTTCTTAAAGCCCCTATCAAAACGGGACCCTCGCGAAAGGTAAGTAGCCCGGGAAGATAGGGAAATATTCTCTCAGAAGCTTCCATAGCTCCTTTTTTTTCTACCAGTTTAAGCTCAGGGAAAGTAAGGAGGACCACACTACCATAAACCCTTTTCTTCTTCTCATCGTACCCAACATCGCAACCAGCGACAAAACCTATCTGACTTATATCGCTAAAAGAACTTTTCAATACAACTTTGTTTCTCAACTTCTTCTGAATTTTTCTCGCCTTCTCGGGAGATACCTGCCAGGAGTGAAGATTCTTAACTTCCATATTTCAAATTTAGCAAATTTTATGCCCGCATTGCAAATGAAAATTTACTGTCAAAAATTCTGTCTCCAGCCTCTTTCCAGCCCCAATTCGTCTGCCATCTTCAACACTGCATCATATTCTGTTTCAGAGATTTTTCTTGAGAGTTCAGGAAATTCAGAAGCCCTGTGAGCAGGATGGTACTGAGCCATAATGGATATATAGGTATTCTGGGAGATATTCCTACCAATGAACTCTAAGACTCTTCGCGAGCCAACCACATCTTCGGGCAAAACTAAGTGACGAACAAGAAGCCCCTGCTCGGCAATCCCTTCTCTATCCATTTTCAGGTCACCAACTTGCCGATGCATCTCCAGAAGCGCTTTTTTGTTAACTTCAAAATAGTCATCCGCCCGGGAGTATGTACGGGCGCTCTGGGGATTGGAATACTTGGCGTCAGGCATATAGACATCGACTATACCATCCAGAAGTTTAAGAGTCTCCACAGAATCGTACCCACCCGAGTTGTATACAAGAGGAATGTTCAAGCCCTCTCTAACTGCAACCTCCAAAGCCTCGACGATCTGGGGAACGAAATGGGTGGGGGTAACAAAATTTATGTTGTGTGCCCCAAGTTCTTGTAACTTTAACATCATTTTAGCTAGTTGGAAAATCTCTACTTCCTGGCCATTTCCCAGCTGGCTGATAGGGTAATTCTGACAGAAACAGCAACGAAGGTTACAGTGGGTAAGAAATATGGTGCCCGAACCGCGATAGCCCGAAATCGGCGGCTCTTCACCAAAGTGGAGGTTATAACTGGAAACAGCTGCTCTTTTCCCTGCGCCACAAAAACCCTTCTCATCCTGGAGCCGATTTACCAGGCATTTCCTGGGACAGAGGTGGCACTTCTCAAGTAATTTATTAAGCCCTTCCTTTCTCTTTTTTAAGATACCTCTCTCATAAAGTTTAACGTAACTCATCCGATTCCGTCTTTTCCATTTCTAACTTTTTCTTTAATTCCTCATCAATTTCCAGCTCGATTTCTGGCTCTTTCTCCTCTTTTATTTCTTCTTCTTCTTCTTCTTCTTCTTCTTCTTCTTCTCCCACCTCGGATAAGAGCCTCTGTGTTTCCTTACCAAGGGTGGACATTTCCACTCCGTACCACTTGGCAATCGCTTCCCAGTCCATTCCCTCTTCCCTGAGTACACTAATCTCATCGGCGCTCTTACCTGTGGCAGTTGCCAGAATCAACAGCTTAATAATCTCTTCTGTCTCATAACCTTTCTCTTCCAGAGCCAGAACAACACTGTGTTCAATGTGAAACTTCCGCGCAATTTTCTCCTCCATTGTTTTTGGCTCTGCAGGTGGTTTTCTTCCTCCCCCACTAAGGGAAGGGGCAAATAATATATGCGTCAGAAAAAACCATAAAAAAAGGACCAATCCTATTTCTACTTTTTTCATATTTCCTCCCACTTCGTCACCCTACCCCGTCCCGATACCGGGACGGGATCGGGAAAGGGCAACCAACCTGCCTGGTTGAGCACTCTTCAGAGTGCCAAGTAATTCTCTACTTCTGGCACTTTGGACAGAAAGTAGTTCCCCTGCCAGCAATTTTAATAAACTTCAAAGGAGTCTTGCATTTAACACAGGGCTCTCCTCCCCGTCCATAAACTCGCAGGCGAGAGTGGAAACTTCCTTTTCTTCCATCCGCGTCAACATAACTCGCCAAAGATGTGCCTTTGTATTCTATAGCTCTGTTTAAGACCTTTTTTATTTCAGAAAATAGTGATTTCATCTGGTCCCGCTTCAGTCGATAAGCTTGCTTTTCTGGATGAATTCCTGCTTTGAATAGCGCCTCCTGGGCATAAATATTTCCCACACCCGCCAGGAATTCCTGGTTCATCAATAAGGGCTTGATCTTAGCCTTCTTTTTGTTCAACATTCCGCCGAATAGCTTGAGCGTAAAACTATCTTCCAGAGGCTCCATCCCCATCTTAGCAAGGGAGGAAATTCTCTCCCAGTTCTTTACTAATCTGATTTCTCCCAGATGCCTGCTATCCTTAAGATTCAAATATTTGCTATTTGACAGAAGAAAGGATACTCTGTTTTTTCCATCTTTGTTTCCGTAAATTAGTTGCCCGGTCATTCTGAGATGTACCACTATCTTCTTTCCCGAGGATAATCCCAATATCAAGTATTTTCCTCGACGAATAACCTGGGTAAATTTTTTACCTTCAACTTCTTCCTTAAATCTCTTTGGGGAAGGCTCTTTTACCATCCTATCTGTGTTGATCTCCACTTTGTTCACTCTCTTTCCCAAGATTTTCTTTTCTAACCCTCTTCTTATTGTTTCTACTTCTGGTAATTCAGGCATTTTTCTCTCAAAAGATCCATTCCATCTATTTTTTCTTTTGTATTTCCAGATGCTTCTGATAATACTTAGAAAATCTATGAGTGCCTTCTCCTTCGGTAACAAAGAACATCAAATCGGTCTCGGCTGGATACAAGGCGGCCTCAATAGCGGCTAAACCAGGATTACAAATGGGCCCGGGTGGTAAGCCAAAATGGATATAAGTATTATAAGGAGAGTTAACTTTTACATCTTCATAGGTCAACTTCTCCTTATGCTCTCCCAGTGCATACTGAACCGTAGCACAAGATTCCAAGTACCACCGCTTCTTTAACCGGTTATGGAAAACGGCAGAAATTAATGACCTCTCTTCATCCTTGACCGCCTCTTTCTCAATTATGGAAGCGAGAATTATTGTATCCCTTTTTGTGAAGTTAAACTTTTCCCCTCTTTCTTCCATATCTCCTGTAAACACCTTATTGAATTGGTCGACCATCATATCAATAATTTCTTCCTGCGACGCACTGTAATCAATAAAATATGTTTCCGGAAAAAGGTAACCTTCTAGCTCCCTCTCCTCAACAATTTCTAAAAACTTATCTTTTCCTCCCAATCCCTTCTCTTCGATTAACTGGGCAATCTGACGGCCAGTAAATCCTTCCGGAATGGTCAATCTTACTTTCTTGCTTTTTCCCAAAAATAGTTCACTAATAATCCGCCAGGTGCTTTCTTTTGAACTTATCTCGTAAATTCCTGCCTTGATTCTCTTATGGACTCCTCTTAGTCTGAGAAGAAACAGAAAGAAATTCTTACTGGAAATTAAGCCTTCCTTTTTCAGTAATTCTGCCACCTCCTGCGCAGTCATTCCCTCCTCTATTGTAACCAGGGCAGTTTTGCTATGGCGTGGAGACAAAAAGAAGACCATCAAATTCACCACACTTAAAAAGCAGATGACCACAACGCCTATTTTTATTACCCTCATTCATTGCTCTCCTTATTTTTTTCTTTTTGGTCCGGCACAATACTGTCTAAATAGTTCTGCAAAATTATAGAAGCAGAGAGTTTATCCAGGATACCTTTTCGCTTTTTCCTCGATAACTCTGCCTCCCGCAGCACCTTCTCTGCGCTAACTGTTGTCAACCTTTCATCCCAGGTCACTATGGGTACATTTATCACCTTTTCCAGAGACTTTACAAACGCCAGAACCTCTTTCCCTTTCTCACCCAAAGAACCGTTCATATTCCTGGGCAAACCAATAACAATTTTCTCAATTTTGTTTTCATCCACAATTGTTTTTATCTCTTCAAGCCAATTGCTAGTTGTGTCTCTGTTCAAAACTTTGAAACTACCAGCAACTATATTTGAAGCATCACTCAGTGCCAAGCCAATCCTTTTTTCTCCATAATCGATTCCCAAAATCTTCATATCTATTCCACAAAGGACTCCAAACTTCTATCGAAAACTCAAAACAAATCTTTGTCCAACTATCCTACAAGAGTCGAAACCCAAATCCCCAGCGTCTAATCTATTCCGTGACTGCCATTTCTAACGGCAGAGGTCTTGCTTTTTGCTCCCTTTCAAATTTTTCGAAATAGATGGTCTCTTTTTCCCTTATCTCTTCCATTAGCTCAGAAATTGTAACGAACCTATATTTTCCTTTTTTCAATTCAGAAATAATTTTAGGAAGAGCATTCAGAGTAGTGTCTAATCCATTATGCAGAAGAATTATTCCTTCATCTTCCGCTCCGGAAACCGTCCTCTGATAAATCAGCTTACTGGAGGGACAACCAAAATCACCAGGATAGTCTGTCCAAAGAATCATTTTGTACCCACTTAAGGTAGTAGTTACAATTACCTTGTTGTCATATCTCCCGCCCGGGGGACGAAAGAGATGCGTCTCTTTACCAGTAATTTTCTTAACCAATAGACGGGTTTTATCCAATTCTTCCAGTATATCTTCTTTAGACAGTTTGGTTAAATCCGGATGGCTATACGTATGGTTACCTATATCGTGCCCTTCCTTCCATACCTGTCTCAGTAACCCTGGATACTTCTCCACCATCTTTCCTACTACAAAAAAAGTCGCCTTAATACCTTCTTTGTTAAGCATATCCAAAATTCTTGGTGTGGCGTTAGGGTCCGGACCATCATCGAAGGTAAGGGCTATCTCTTTAAACTCGCCCGGAGAGAAGGGAAGGGAACGAAGTTCCATTTCACTCTTGCGGGAAATTATAGCTACCACTCCCACAAGCAACAAGAAAGCCATAATTAGTATCACCCGGTACCTTTTCTCCAGTAATTTATCTTTTAGTTTCGCAATTATCATTTCAGATTTATCTCTTCTATTATCCTGTAAGTGGGTCCCTTTGGGCTAAGCTGACTTTCCATAACCAGCACTTTATCCACAGAAAATTCTCCCACGTCACACCTTTCCCAGTCCTCGATTTTCTTAACCAATTTACCCTTGCCTCTCAGAGACCTGACTCTGCCAATCGTTAAATGAGCAGAAAACTCCCTTTTCTCTTTGGCAAATCCTAAATAGGAAAGTTTTTCTTCAATCCTTTCGCTTAAATCTTTCAGTTCTGCCTTACCTTCATTTATGCCAACCCAGACGACCCGTGGAGACCTAAGATTGGGAAAGCTACCTAACCCAGAAATGTGAACCTTGAAATGGGAAATCCCTGAGACAGCAAGTTTTGTCTTCTCAATTACCCCGAAAAGTTTGTCCTCACTCACCTCGCCGAGAAATTTTAGAGTGCTATGGAGATTTTTAGGCTCAACCCATTTGACATCAGGGTCTCCCTCCCTCAACTCCACCTGAATTTTAGCAATCTTTTCCCTAACTTCACTCGATATTCCCACAGCAATAAAAGTTCTCATCCCGCCGTCTCCAAGACATTCTTTTACGGGTTCGATGAATCGAACCCCTACAACAATCTGTAGGGGCTCAATTTATTGAGCCCGTCCACCACCAATAACCGAATGGCAATTTTTAAATTATAACAGCATTCTTCTTAAAAAGCAATAAGTTTTTATACGGAAATAAGAGTTTCAGGTGGGAGCGTATTATTAGGGATAGGCGAAACCTGGCACAAGAACAGGAATTACAGACATGAATTTAAAAATTCGGATAAGTAATATATCTAACCGATTTATATAATTCTAAACATCACTATCACTTTTTTGGCATAAACTATCGGTCAAACCCGCTTCTCGGAAGCCTTTGGCTCTTAATCTGCACGCATCACACTGGCCACATGGTTCTTTTTCCCCCTGATAACAACTCCAGGTAAGTTCTAAAGGTACCATTAGCCTTACTGCTTCTTGTACTATTTCTTTCTTTGTCATTCGAATTAAAGGAGTTTTTATCTCTATTTTGCCTCCTTTTACTGTCTTCTTTAGGGCTACATTAATCAGCTTCTGATACGTTTCTATATATCTCGGTGTTGTATCCGGATAGCCTGGATTATCTATCATATTTGCACCCATATAAATTGCCTCCGCATCTATCACTTCGGAAAAACTTAAAGCTACACTGAGAAAGAT
>Ga0172363_10002021_pt1 | contig 16407 bp, 8 predicted proteins | sample LakKivs2_kivu2a2_FD_114541 | JGI IMG/M metagenome (GOLD analysis project Ga0172363, IMG submission 114541) | Sediment microbial communities from Lake Kivu, Rwanda - Sediment s2_kivu2a2 | ecosystem: Environmental > Aquatic > Freshwater > Lake > Sediment | place: Rwanda: Western Province, Lake... | reverse complement strand
TTGGCCGAGCAGAATATGATAGGTATGCCGTTTTCCTTAAGTCGATTTATGGCCGTCAGCGATTTCCGGTAGGAATAGGTCGTCGAGTCTAGAAGGGTGCCATCCAAATCGGTAAAGACTATTCGTCTCACGGTGTCGGGCTCTCCTGTCCTCTAGTTGACGGATGCCAAATCCAGGTCAGTAAATATCACTTCTTTCATTGTGTCCGGCTCCCCTCTCTCATCCATTGCTATTCAGACGATGTAGTGCGCGGCTTTAGCCTCGTGCTGCACGCCCCTAAAGGGTCGCACTGTGAAGACAAAGAGGGCCTAGACATTGAATAAGAAGGTCACTACGTCCCCATCCTGGATGATGTAGTTCTTGCCCTCTGTCCGGAGCAGGCCTCTTTTTCGCGCCTCGGCTATATTGCCGCAGCTGACCAAATCACTATGGCTGATGACCTCAGCCCGGATGAATCCCCTCTCCATGTCGGAGTGGATCTTGCCGGCTGCTTTTGGCGCCGGAGTCCCGCTTGGCACGGTCCAGGCCTTTAGCTCGGAGGAGACCGTGGTAAAGAAAGAGACCAACCCCAGAAGACTGTAAGAGAGGTCGATGACCCGGTCCAGCGCAGGCTTGCTCAGCCCCAGGGCCTCACGGAATTCTCTGGCTTCTGCGTCGCTGAGCTGAGCCAGCTCCATCTCCAGCTTGCCGCAAAGGGCGACCACGGCGAACTGGGGGTAAAGGGAACTTATTTGCCCTTCCAATTGCGAAGCCTGCGGTATTTGTTGCTCTCCTATATTGAGGACCACCAGCATAGGTTTGGCGGTAAGAAACTGATAGTTGGCCAGCATTCGGAGTTCGTCTCTGGTCAGGCCCTGCATTCTTATCGGTTTATCTTTTTCCAGCTCCGTCTTGATCTTTTGAAGCAGCAATTGTTCCTTCAAATAGGACTCCCGCTCCGCTGCTTTGGCTCCTTTCAAACTTGCCTCCAGCTTCTCAAGTCGTCTTTCCATAATGGCCAAATCGGAAACGGCCAGTTCTAAATCCAAGGCAGCTATGTCTCGTTTTGGGTCTATGCTCCCTTCAGGATGAGGGGCCTTGGCATCTTCAAAAGTCCGAACCACCTGGAGCAGGGCATCGGCGGTAGTCAGGTAATTCAGGAATTCTCCCCCGGCTCCTTCTTTGCCGAAGGCCTTGATGGAGCCGGCGATATCTGTGTAGCTCACCTCTGCAGGAACGGTCTTCTTGGGCTGGAATATGCCTTCCAGTACCGATAATCGAGAATCAGACACTTTGGCCACGCCGATATTGGGAGCTAGGGTCGAGGAATAAGCGGCGACTTCGGCCTTCCCTCTGGTCAAGGCATTAAAGATGGTCGTCTTGCCGCTCTGCGGTAGCCCGATGATGGCAACCTTCATATACGTTAACCCCCAAAGGTCGCCTGATGAAGGCAACCTTCACATTTATATCGTAGCATATTTCGCTCTGAATGACCGGCTGATAGCAGTGGGTTGGTGCATCCGAGTTCTTAGCACTATTGAGGGTAGTCGGGCGGGGACAAGCCCCGCCCCTACAGTGGCGAGGCGTGGCGAAGGCCCGAGATATACATATTGGCGTAGCGGCGTGGCTTATCCCCGCCTCTCAGGCGGGCAGCGAGTCCCTGCCCACGGCGTTGGAGAAACCCTAAATCCCGACTCCGGAATCCTACACAAGCCGGAAACTCAAATATCGAATGTTCAAAACGGTCTTGGATCTTGGACTTGGCTATTGGGATTTGTTTAGGATTTCGTGCTTAGCACTTCGTATTTGCAGCGGAGTTGTGTAGTGGCGGAGTTCCTCTCCGCCTCGCTCTGATGGACACAGGTCCTTCCCTCACACACTATGATAGAATAGGGAGCGCATGCTCTACATTCTTCATGGTCAGGACGATTTCTCCCTGAACCAGGCTGTACGGGAGATCAAGACCGGCCTGGGGGATCAGGAAGCGGTGGCGGCTAACACGACCGACCTGGACGGTCAGCATCTGACTCTGGGTGAGCTCAGGAACAAGTGTGACACAGCGCCGTTTTTGTGCTCACATCGTCTGGTTGTAGTTGAGGGACTATTGGGGCGCTTTGAGGTGAAACAAGGCAGGCCGCGGTCTCGAAAGGGAAAATCGGGAGATGGGTTGGGCGAATGGGAAGGTCTGGATTCCTATATTAAGCAAATGCCAGAGACGACCGTGCTGGTGCTGGTTGATGGGGAGGTGAAGGGCCAAAATCCGCTGTTACAGAAGATTTCACAATTGGCTGAAGTAAGGGCCTTCTCTTTGCTGCGGGGCAGCGACTTGAAGGCGTGGATACGGAAACGGGTAAAGGAAGAGGGCGGCGATATCAACTCTCCGGCCCTGAATCTGCTCGCTGAACTCATAGGCGGAGATTTGTGGGCGATGGATGGTGAAATCCAGAAGCTGCTTCTTTACAGCCAGGGGCGCCCTATCGGCGAAGACGATGTCAGGCAACTGGTGAGCTGTATCCAGGAGGCTAACATCTTTGCTCTGGTGGATGCGGTTGCCGAAGGGCGGGCCGAGCCTGCCCAGCGGATACTGCATCGGCTGTACGATGATGGCGTGGCGCCGACGCATATCCTTACTATGATTACCAGGCAATTTCGCCTGATAGCCCTAGCCAGGGATTTGGGAAAGGGGTTGTCTCGCCTGCAAATTCAAGAGAGGCTGAGGCTGAAAGCAGGCTACAGTTTGGATAAAACGCTCAGCCAGGCCAAACTGTACGATTCTGAGCGTGTAAAGCGGGCTTATGATAAGCTCCTGGAGACCGACTTAGCCATCAAGACTGGCCAGTACAGCGACGAATTGGCTCTAGAGCTCCTGGTGACCGAACTTGCCTGCCTGAATCCCTGAGCGAAGCATCTCGACCCGGCGGGATGGCCGCTTCATTCATAGCTCATCCTGGCCAGCACTCGCCTTAATCTCCACGCCGTTATCGAGTCCCGACGCGAACTGCGCCACTACGCCTGCCCATTCTATATCATGCGTCGCCGTTTTAGCACCAGCAGGCTGGCACCGGCGATAATGGCTCCAAGCAGGCCGATCCAGGGCAGCAGGACGCGCACCTTGCTTATGGGATAAGTCTCCCAACCCACAGTGGTGGGGCGATTGTAGTAGTGGGAGGGGTCCCAGTCGGTAACCACGACATCACCGCAGTGGCCTACGACGGTAGCGTTATTGGCGTACTGACCGGCTGCGGCCGTACCGTAGGCATACCAGATCTGGGTAGCACCTACGGGCAGAGATGAGTTGGTGCCTATCAGGCCCAACTTATCATCAGTAACGCTAATATCGGTCAGGTTAACAGCGCCGGTGTTGGTCACGACGTACTTCCAAGTAACAGTGCTGTTTATGCTGATGTATACGCCAGGCGCATAGTAAGCGTCCTTGTCATTCGTATACTTCTTGATGTCAATACCAGGGACCAAGCCGAGGTAGTTGGCGGGGTCCGTGTCCTGGATCGTATGGCCGTCCCAGTCACCGGTGGCGGTAGCTACATCGGTTTGCAGCCCCGGCAGAGGTGCGATGGGACCGATGGTACCGTTGAACGAGGCGAGAGGAGCCAACGGGTCGGTCTTGGTAATGCCGCTGACATTGTGCATGTTGTCGGAAAGGGTAATGTCGGTCAGCGTGACATTACCGGTATTGGTAACAATGTACCTGAAGTACACGCTGCCACAGATACTGACATTCAGGGCTGATGCCGCATTGTCGGCATCGAAGAAGTTCACGTTATCCTTCGACACCAATTTCTCCACATCGATCGCGGGAGCACTAGCAAAATAGTTAGCCGGGTCGGTATCCTGGACGGTATAGCCACCCCAGGCACCGGTGGCGCTAGCCACGTCGGTCTGCAGTCCCAGAAGAGCTGTGATGGGGCCGATTGTACCGTTGAACGAGGCGAAAGGAGCCAGCGGGTCGGTCTTGGCCACGCCGCTGACGTTGTGAATGTTGTCGGAAAGGGTAATGTTGGTCAGCGTTACGTTACCAGTGTTTGTAACAATGTATCTAAAGTACACACTGCCGCCGGCATTCACATCCAGGGCTGATGTGGCATTATCGGCATCGAAGAAGTTCACGTTATCCTTCGACACCAGTTTCTCCACATCGATAGATGGAGCGCCACCAAGGTAGTTAGCCGGGTCGGTATCCTGTACGGTAACTGCACCCCAGTCACCGGTAGCGTTGGCGACATCAGTCTGTAGCCCCGAGAGCGCCGTAATAGGACCGATAACACCCTGGAATGAGGCCAGAGGAGCCAGCGGGTCGGTCTTGGTGATACCGCTCACATCGTGCACACTGTCGGAAAGCGTAATGTTGTTCAGCGCCACGTTACCAGTGTTGGTAACAATGTACTTGAAGTAAATGCTATCACCGGTCTTGACATTCAGGGCTGATGTAGAATTGTCGGCATCGAAGAAGTTTACGTTGTCCTTCGATACCAGTTTCTCTACATGGATCGACGGACCACTACTAAAGTAGTTAGCCGGGTCGGTATCCACGAGGGTAAAACCGCCCCAGTCGCCCGTGGCGGTAGCCACATCGGTCTGCAGCCCCGAGAGAGCCGCGATGGGGCCTATGGTATCATTGAACGAGGCTAGAGGAGCCAGCGGATCCGTCTTGGTGATGCCGCTGACATTGTGAATGTTGTCGGACAGGGTAATGTTGGTAAGCGTCTCGTTACCGGTGTTGGTAACAATGTACTTGAAGTAAACGCTGTCGCCAGCATTGACATCCAGGGCTGAGGTGGCATTGTCGGCATCGAAGAAGCTCACGTTATCCTTCGAGACCAGTTTCTCCACATCTATTGAGGGGCCAAACGAGCCTTCCAGAAAATCCTCTCCGATGCCATCGTCGTCGAAGGAGCCGAGAGATGCTCCTACCTTGAAACCCGCCGAGCCATCATGACCTGGAAGTGTGGACCAGTCTGTAATGGTAAACTCCAGATCAGGATGGATAGCGTCTGGGTTTGGACTCTTTGAACCCGTGTTGTCCGGGAGTGCCGTGCCAAAATTGAGCGGAGGGTTGAAATACGGGGGACCCGCAAGGTAGCTGAAGACATTGACCGAGAAACCGTAGTAATCTGTTGCGGCGGATACGCCGGCAATGATGTCCCAGTAGCCATCCTGGTCCAGGTCAAAGTAAACAGCAGCCGACTCAGTTTGTGCCAAATTGGCACGATCTATTCCTCCATTGAAGGCCAGCCACGCCGAAGTCCCGCCCGGATCACCATTACCGTCGGCATCACCGAGTATGGTGGAACTATTGTTCCCAACGTTAATCCCGATGTACATGGCGTCGTTCCCCGCATCATAATAGAGTCGCAGGTCTTTCATGTCCCAGCCGCTGATGGTACCGGGTGCGGTGGCAACATCTCCGACCCCGCCTGGGTCAGGGATTATCAAGATACCGGGACCGCTGAAGTCGGCTTCGACGGTCCCGTTTAATGGAGGTGAGGCCAGCGCTGGCAACGACAATACTACGGGAATTGCCAATGCCAGCGCGACCAGCAAACCGATGACTGATTTTGATCCCTTCAATTCTGTCGCCCCCTTTCCCTATCTCACGGCCTACGCTTGTAGGGATAGGACTGTTCTATGTTCTCTCAGTCCCTGTCGCCTAGACAATCTCCTCGCCGCGTACTCCTGCTGTACCACTATTGTAGTACGCTTTGTAGCCGTATCAGGCACATCTGTCTTAATGGCACCAAGCCCCGGGACACCAACGGATTACTCAGGATAGTCTGGCAGTCTACCCTGCCGGGCGCGATGGTTTTCTTATTTTCGACGTCAACCGGTCATTCATGACCAGGGAAAGGTATCAAGCTTGCCGTCTCTTTCTAAGGACAAGCGTCGCAACTGCGACGCCTCCCAGCAACGTTGCCCAGGGTGCCACAAGAACCAACTTGTCCACCGGAAAGGCGACCCCACCTACTGGCGGCTCGACGCTGGAACAGTATTCGAGGGAGTCCTCGCCGATGCCATCGTCCTGCTGGTACGCACCCAGAAATGCCCCAACACAGAAGCTTGGCGAACTATCCTGACCCGGAAGCGTTGACCAGTTTGTGATGGTGAACTCTAAATCGGGGTGGTCACTATCAGGGTTGGGGCTGATGTCACCCTTGTGGTCGGGGAGCAGCGCGCCGAAGGAGAACCCAGCGTTGAACTGGTCCTGGACGCTGTTGACGGAAAAGCCCGAGTAATTCGCTGTAGCAGATATACCAGCAATCACGTCCCAGGCGCCATCCTGGTTCAGGTCAAAGTAAACAGCAGCCGTCTCAGTTCCTTCCAGATTGGGAAGATCTACTCCTCCGTTCAAGGCCAGCCACGCCGAAGTCCCGCCCGGATCACCATTACCGTCGGCATCACCAAGTATGGTGGAACTATTGTTCCCAACGTTAATCCCGATGTACATGGCGTCGCTCGCCGCATCATAATAGAGTCGCAGTTCTTTCATGTCCCAGCCGCTGATGGTACCGGGCGGGGCATTATTTGGGAGCGGAACATCCCCGCCTGGGCCGACGGGGTCAGGGATTATCACGACATCGGGCCCTGTGAAATCGTCCACGTTCCCATTCAACAAGGGAGGTTGGGCCAGCGCCGGAACCGCCATGACTAGGGGAATTGCTAATGCCAACGCGACCACTAACACTAAAAGCACTTTTGGTCTCTTCAATTCCTTTCTCAATTCTCCTTCACTCCTTTGGTTATCTCACCACGTGTATTCTTCAACTAGAGAGCATGACTGTACCTACACTCTTTGAGGTCCTTTTATCTGTATTCTGTTTGAAACTGCGGAATTCTGAATCTCGTCACCTCCTTCAAGTTCATTCTCTCTAGACGCTATCATAGAAAGCTCGGGCGACCGTACTTGGGGTCACGAGAATAACCGGTCATCCCGTCGATGTCGGACGCGATAGCCAGCACCACCCTACCGTGTCTCCGACAATCGCTTATGTCTTCTGCAGCAAGATTAGTCGTCGTCACATACGGAAACGCCACTACCGTTCTTCCTACACGAGTATTGTAACACGCTTTGCAGCCCTGTCAAGGGTACGTTCTTCCTAACGCTACCTGTAGAACGTGAGAAAAGGTACTCTTAGCGCAATTCCAGCCAGATATGGCCTACTCATGTGAAGGCGCACCTCGCTCGAACAGCGATCAGGAGAACGCTCGGGAAAGATGAATTCACTAGAGGGAGAGAACCGGCTCCAGAATGCACCGCCCTTACCGAGCGCTCTTCAGCGCAGACCCCTCTATTTCGCACAGCGCTTGTTGTCACCCTTTAAACCTCTTGCGCCGTGCCGCCCGCCACCGCTAGGGATTGTCGGTTAGCTTCTTCGCTGCTCGTCATCACATCACAGGCACGGCACTGCCATCACGAACGGAGGTGCCGGGAAAGTTCAAAGCAGGTCCCAGCTATAGACATAGCACTGCCCCCACAGGTTGGCTCCCACAGCGACCACGGTGCCATCGGACCTGACCCCCACGGTATGATAAGCGCCTGCCGAGGCCTGGATGATATTTGTCCAGCTACTGACATTGCACATGCCCCACCAGTTGGCACCCACAGCCACCGCGGTGCCGTTGGATCTAATCCCTACCGTGTGATACCAACCTGCGGTGACCTGGATGATATTGCTCCAGCCGCCGACATTGCATTGCCCGTAGTAGTTGTCTCCCACGGCGACCATTGTCCCGTTAGCCCTCAGGCCTGCTGTGTGATAGAGCCCGGCAGTGACCTGCACGATGCCTGTCCAAGCGCTAACGTTGCATTGCCCCTGGTCGTTGTATCCTACGGCAACCACGGTGCCGTCGGACTTAACTCCCACAGTGTGATAGAGCCCGGCAGCGACCTGGACGATGTTTGTCCAGCCGCCGACACTGCACTGTCCGTAACTATTGTCTCCCGCAGCCACCACGGTGCCGTCCCATCTGAGCCCGACCGTGTGATAGCTGCCTGTGGAGACTTGGACGATATTCGTCCACCCACCGACATTGCACTCCCCGTGGTCACTGGCCCCCACGGCGACCGCGCTGCCGTTGGATCGAAGTCCCACCGTGCGGTAGTCGCCCGCGGCGACTTGAATTATGTTTGTCCAGCTATTGACATCGCACTGCCCGTAGCCGTTGTCTCCCGTCGCGACCACCGTACCGTTGGACCTGAGTCCTGCCGTGTGCCTTTCGCCTGCCGAGGTAATGAACTCTGCGGCAAATAGAGCTGTGATTCTATAGTTGCCGTTCATGGTGACGCCGGTCGAAGCGGCCCTCACGTTGCCGACGGTACTGACATCACCGGCCCAGCTCACAAAGCGGTAGCCGCTATCCGCGCCCGCCACGAGGCTGACCGCCGTGCCAGGGCTGCGGATAAACGTGCCTTCACCCGGCGTCGTAACCGAACCACCAGCAGTGCTGGAAATAGTCAGGCTGTACTGCACGGGCGGGATCACTGCAAAGTTGGCGGCGATGGAGTAGTTGCCGTTCATGATGATGCTGGTTGAAGCAGCGTTGACATTGGCAACCGTGCCCACACTGCCAGTCCAGTTTACAAACTGGTAGCCACCGGCTGGAGTCGCCACCAAATTGACCACCGTGCCGGCGTTGCGAGTAAATGTGCCTTCACCCGGCGTAGTGACCGAACCGCCAGCCGTGCTGGAGATGGTCAGGCTATACTGGATGGGTGGAATCACTGCGAAGTTGGCGGTGATGGAGTAGTTGCTGTTCATGGTGATGGTGGTGGTGGGGTCCTCGTCATCGGCTATGGTGGCCACATTGCCAGTCCAATTCACAAACTGATAGCCACCAAGCGGACTCGCCACCAGGTTGACTACTGTGCCGGCGCTATAGGTGAAAGTCCCCTGGCCGGGAGCGGTTACTGAACCGCCGGCCGTGCTGGAGATGCTCAGGCTGTACTGACCAGCTGGAATCACTGCGAAGTTGGCGGTGATGGAGTAATTGCTGTTCATGGTGATGGTGGTGGTGGGGTCCTCGTCATCGGCTATGGTGCCCACACTGCCAGTCCAGTTGACGAACTGGTAGCCACCGACTGCAGTCGCCACCAGACTTACAATGGTGCCAGCGCTATAGGTGAAAGTCCCTTGCCCGGGAGTAGTTACCGACCCTCCAGTAGTGCTGGAGATGGTCAGGCTGTACTGACCAGCTGGAATCACCGCAAAGTTGGCGGTGATGGAGTAGTTGCTGTTCATGGTGATGGTGGTGGAGGCAGCAGTGACATTGGCCACGGTGCCTACATTGCCAGTCCAGTTGATAAACCGGTAACCACCGGCCGGAGTCGCGACCAAATTGATCACCATGCCCGAACCGTAGCCGAAAATCCCTTCCCCAGGAGTGGTTACCGAACCACCGGCTGTGCTGGAGATGGTCAGGTTGTACGGCACGGGCGGTCCCGCATGAAAGTTGGCGGTAATGGAGCAGTTGCTGTTCATAGTGATGGTCGTTGATGCGGCAGTGACGTTGGCAATCGTGCCCACATTGCCAGTCCAGTTTACAAACTCGTAAGCACCGGCCGGAGTCGCCACCAGGTTGACCGCAATGCCTGCGCCATAGATGAAAGTGCCCTCGCCGGGGGTGGTCACCGAACCGCCCGCACCGCTGGAGATGGTCAGGCTGTACTGGCCGGCTGGAATCACCGCGAAGTTAGCGGTGATGGAGTGGTTGCCGTTCATGGTGATGGTAGTTGAAGCAGCATTGATATTGGCAACGGTCCCCACGCTGCCGGTCCAGCTCACAAAGTAATAGCCACCAGCCGCACTGGCGATGATTGAGACCACTGCGCCCGCGGCATAGGCATACTGTCCCACCGCCGGGTTTATTGAGCCGCCGCCAGTTGCCGCCATGGTCAAGGTATAGTACGTCGCCGCTGTCTGCTCGAAGTTGGCGATAACGGAGTAGTCGCCATTCATGGTTATGGTGGTTACAGCAGCATTAACATTGGCAACACTGCCCACGTTGCCGGTCCAGTTGACAAAGTGATAGCCGCTGAAGGGCGTGGCACTGATGGAGACCACCGTGCCCGCGGCATAGGTATGTGATCCGGCCACCGGACTTGCGGAGCCACCGCCGGTCACCCCCACAGTCAGTGTGTAGTACGTCACTTCTGTCTGCTCAAAATTAGCAGTGATGGAGTAGTTGCCGCTCATGGTGATGGTGGTCGACGCGGCATTCACATTGGCAATCGTACCTACACCTCCTGTCCACTTGAGAAACCGGTAGCCACGGGTCGGGGTCGCCACCAGGGGAGTGACCCTGCCTGAGTCAACGGTGAACGTCCCCTCGCCAGGTTCGGTCACCGACCCTCCCTCGCCACTGGCAATGGTAAGCTTATACTTAACGGTCTGGGCAGCCTCGCTGACACAGCCCGTCAGCCCTGCCACCAGGGCTACTATGAGTAAACAGAGGGCAATTCTTGTTACGGGGTGACGTCTCCCCGAACTCAGCCTTCTATTCATGCTCTGCCTCTTATTCGCTTGTCCAATGCGTCAGGTAATTGCATATCTGAACCCCTTCGGGTTTCGGAAGCGGGGATAGACTTCGACGCGGTAGCAGGGAAAGTGCGGCTCACATATCTATGTGTGCCCGGCCGATGATGTTCTTGACTCCGACGATCCTCAGGCGCATGCACTTGACCACCAACCCTATCATGAGTGGTGTAGCACCATTCTAGCATTATCCGTGCAGTTGTCAATAGCTGCCGTCGTTCAGTGCCTTGGCGGCAGTCACCTCTTCTCTGCTGTTTTCTGAGTAGAGCACTCAAGGCATTGCGGGGAGGTATTCGCTAGCCAGGCAACGGACGGCAACAATGAGTTCCGAGAGAAACAGGTGGGTTGGTGGAAGGGTGGCTCTTCCGAGTTCCCAGGTAATAAGGGTGGTATCTTCTCTTTCGGCGGTAGGGGGTATGAGGAGACATGGCAGAATGGCGACAGGTGGGGCAGGCACCTCAACTACGAAACGTTAGTGGTAGTCCCATATTCTGCCGCTAGATTACCTGGTCTCAACGAATCTGGACTCGCAATGACGCGATGCAAGTGAGATCTCCGCCGCTTCCAGAACACGCAAAGCTCATGCAGTGCGCCACCGGGACAATCTGCCATGCCAAGTCCAAGAGCGAACAGTCCCGATCATCGTCCTTACCCCCGCCCTATCCTATTAGCTCCTGCAGTGTCTTATCGCCACTGTCCAGTGGGTAGGTTGGGTAGTATTCGAGCCCCGCCTTGTGGTCTGGGTCCGGGCCTACAGCCTCCCTGGTGTTGTCCACCGCCTCTTTAAGGGTCGTATTCCCGGAGCATAACTGCTCAATCAGATACGGAGTAGCTTCATCTACGTAATTCAGCTCCACAGTGCCATTCCAGGCAAGATAGGCTGAGGCGCCCTTGCCAACAAATGCTTGGGCCAGGTCTCTCTCGAAGAGGCCGGAACAGCCCATCATTATCACAACCGAGTCATCGAATTTCCCTTTCATGCTTTCCTCGATGAATTTGGGGGGTATGCCGAACACCATCGGATAACCTTCGCCGACCCTGGCCATAACCAGCCGGTCATGGAGCTGGTCGTCATAGTGGCTCAACTGGTTGTATGCCTCATTGGTGAACAGCACCGTCCGGTCCTGTGTCATCTCATTTTCTGCCAGCAGGCCGGAATGGGCTCGAAAGATGATGAGCTTATAACCATTGGTCGCCAGTTTGCCATAAAGCTCAACCGTAACGTTAGTGCCCTGGTAGAGGTCAACTTCAAAGCCGTAGTCTTCAAGCTGCTCGGTAACGTTTGTAACAAATGCTTCGTTTTCCTTAACGCTGGAAAGCTGATCAACAATGACTGCCTTGAGTCCCCCCCCGTTATCTGGGGACGCTTGGCCCATAGGGTAGAAGCGGACAAAGACAACAACGCCGGCAATGCCTAATGCAATGAGCAGCCAGGCAAACCAGGGCAAGCCCTTCTTTTGGGGCTTCCCTCTGCTTTGTTTCTTAGTCTTCGTTTTGCTCAAGGTTCTATCTCGGGGTTTTTCTCGTCAGGCGCTCTCGTCCTCAGCGTTGCCCAGCTTGAGGCCGTCCCAGCTTCATGCTACGCCACGAGATTGCTTCGTCCTTCCCCCGAAGGACTCGGAATGACGCCGTGGGAGCAGATTCTCGCTCGGTACTCGTACAGAGACCTCCTGCACCGTGCTACTGTAGCACACCCTTGCGGTAAGACCAACAGCGAACACCTGCCGAGGCAAAGTCTTCACTCCGGTTGTTTTATTAGTTCTTCGAGCGACTTGTCACCATCGTGTGACCCGGGCGCGTAGTAGCATTCGAGTTCCGCCCCGTAATTCGGGTCCGGACCTCTGGCAGCCATAGTGCTATTGATCGCCCCTCGAATGGTCAACTGTTTAGAGCATAGCTCGTCGATCAGATAGGAAGTGGCATTATCCACGTAATACAGCTCCACGCTGCGGTCCCAGGCCAGATACATCGACGCGCCCTTATCGATGAATGCTTGAGCCATGTCCGGCAAGGCGATGCCTGAACAGCCCATCACTATGATGACGGTACGATCAAATTGCCCGTTCATATCTGTGCCCTGGTCGAACACGCTTCGGGCTCTGACGAATTCCGGGGTTATCCCGAACATCATGGGACAACCCTGGCAGGCGCCACCCATTGTTAGTTGCTCATACACCTGCTCAAGGGCGTACCTCGACTCGGTGTAATCCTCATTGGTGAAGAGGACGGTTCTCGGTATTATCTCTCCGTCTTGCCCCAATATGCCGGAATGGGCGCGAAAGATGATGAGCTTGTAACCATAAGTGGGTAGCTGGCGGTAGAGCTCCACGGTAACATTATCGCCCTGGTAGAGGTCAACCTTGAAGCCGTAGTCCTCAAGCTCCCTGGTGACGGCTGCAATAAACCCTTGGTTCTCCTGGAAGCTGCAAAGCTGGTCGATGATTGCCGCCGTGGCATTCCCCACGTGATCGGGGCGCAACTGACCCATAGGGACCATGCGGATGAAGACGACAATCCCGGCAATGCCCAGCGCAATAAGCAGCCAGGCAAACCAGGGCCAGCCCTTCCTTAGCGGCTTCCCTTTAGTCTGTTTCTTAGCCTTTGCTCTGCTCAAAGCTCTCCCGCGGGGTTCATCCGCGCCCTCTAGTCTAGTTCACGCGGAGCAACCAGACAAACTCAATCATAGTAAGGCCGGCACCTCTGGCGAACCCAGAAAGCAGGCTTCTGGACAAGTCGGGCTGCTGGCGACGAACAAAAGGCACAGCTGGTCGATGATCCCCGCGGCACACGATAACATGACTACCTACTTGGCGGTCTATATATTAGCGAGCCTTCCAAAAGAGTTCAAATAACCACGCGCGACTTAGTGACCAGCAGCTTCGTGTCGGTTCCTTGACCTACGCCCGTACTCCGCCTTTATTTCCGTCCCAGCCATAGCATGCCCAACATGTTCTAGATGCGATGATGGAGGGGATTCAGCCTGGCAATCACACACAGGAGAGTCCGTGAAGCAACGTCTGGGTTCGCTCAAAGTCAATTTGATCTTCCAACTTCTTCCACCGTCTCGTGGCTCTTTCCCAGCGACTTCCGAGTAAAGACCGGGATACCTATGGCCGAGATGATGACAGTAGTTGCGATAACCACTATCACAATTTCTGGATAGAGCCGGGCGTCGGGTACAGCCGACGAAGCAACTATTTCAGCTACCACGGCCGTTGATAGACCTCGGGGCAGCATGGTACCCAATATTCCAGTGTTGGCGAGTAACCTCTTGTTGCCTGCGGAAATAACAGGGACTACTGTGAACCTTACTGCCAATAGCACCAGAGACAGGATGATGCTCGGTACGACTACGTTAAGGTCATCAAAGGCCATCATCAATCCCAGGTAAGCGAAGAAGAGTGTCTTCACTATGAAATATATCTGACTGTGGAACGCCATCATGGTGTTGTGAATCTCCATCGTCCTCTTAGTGCGCATAAATCTGGCAAAATCCATCCCATTTCCCAAGATTAAGCCGAATACGATGGCGAAGATAGCTCCGCTGCCCTGCAAACTCTCCACGGCAAGATAAAGCAGGAAAAGCACAGCTAACGTCAAGATATCATCGTATAGCTCGCCTTCTATGAAGGTGAGCACCCAAAGCCAGGCAAAGCCGGCAGCGCCGCCAATCCCCAGTCCTATCAGGAAGCGCATGCCAACTGCTTTGGCAATCGCAGGACCTATATCCCCGGTAGTCCCAACAGTCATGACTTCGAGGATAACCAGGGCAACCACAATCACCAAGGCACCGTTTATAGCGGATTCTATGTGCAGCAGGGACGAGATCCCGGCAGGCACTTTAGCCCTTCCGATAAGAGGCATTACGATAGCCGGACTTGTGCCACCCACGATGGCTCCCAGCAACAAGCTGTTCAGAAATTCCCAGTCCAGAACGTAGTAAATGAAGGCCGTGGCTGCAGCCATGCTGGCAGCCATGCCCAGAAGAGCGAGCGCTATTGCCCTGGGCGCGCTGGTTCGGGCCTGGGAAAACTCCAGTCCTAAACCACCGTTGAAAAGAACGATAACCAGGGAAAGACTGGCCACTATTGGCGTCGCCGGGGCTACCCAGGCCGGGTCTACGATATGTAGGACGTGTCCTGCCACGTAGCCTAAACCAAGTAGCACTAATACATCGGGGAAACTTATCTTCTTGAAAAGGTAGTCCCCTATGAACGCGATGATAAACAGGATTCCCAGAAACCCTAATGTGTGTGTAGCTGTCATGCCTTGCCTGCCCTATCTGTTGAGATAGACCGCATCATGCTGAACTCTTTCCATAAGTGCCTGATCTCACACCTTACTATATCTTCGGACGGCTGCTCCAGGCAATAGATCGATTCCGCCTGAGAACCGAGACAGTAGTGCGTTGAATTCTGCCCGTCTGTGGCAAGGACGGAGATATCGGCTACCTGCCGCAAGGTCTGAGAGCGGTGGGTTACATCGTTTCAGGTGAGGACATGCCCATGAGGCTGAGGACTTTGACTAGCGCTATCTGGCTTGCCTTGACCAGCTTGAGACGTGCTCTGGTCAGCGCTTCGTCCTCAGAGACGACGCGGCATTGCCTATAGAAGCTGTGAAATACGGTGGCCAGGTCCTGGGCATAGTAAGGCAGGTGATGAGGCTCAAATGCAACCGCAGCCCGTTCTATTATCTCAGGGAGGAGTATTAACCGGCGAATCAGGGCTAACTCCGGCTCAGTGGTAAGTAGAGAAACGTCGCCCCGGCTGTACTCTATCTCACGTTGTTTGGCCAGACGCAGGATGCTGGCAATCCGAGCGTGAGCGTATTGAACATAATACACAGGATTCTCTGCCGATTGCCTCTTGGCCAGTTCCATGTCGAAGTCCATCTGGCTATCAGCGGAGCGAGACAGGAATATGAAGCGGCACGGATCCGGACCGACCTCTTCTATCACCTCCCGCAAGGTAATGATATCGCCACTGCGCTTGGATACTTTGACTATTTCGTCTCCGCGCCGCAGGGTGACTAACTGACAGATTATCACCTTGAGTTGGTCAGAGTCACATCCCAGAGCTTTGGCCATTGCCTTCATCCGGGGGACATGTCCCTGATGGTCGGCCCCCCAGATATCAATCACCTGATCGAACTTGCGCTCCAGAAACTTGTTGTAGTGATAGGCAACATCCGAAGCAAAATAAGTGGGAGAACCATCGCTGCGCACCAGGACATTGTCCTTGTCTTCACCCAGGGCGCTGGATTCGAACCAGGTGGCGTTTTCCTTCTTAGCGATATAGGCTCCACTTTGCAGCAGTTCCATGGCCTTGCTGTATTGCCCGCCGGCGTAAAGGCTTCTTTCTGAGAACCAGACGTCGAATACGACGTTTAGCAGCTCGAGGTCATGTTTGATTCCCTGTAGCATCCTGGCGACCCCCACCTCTGCCAGCTGTGAAACTGCCTCGGTGTCGGGCAATGACAGGAACCTATCACCCTGCTCCTGGATTATTTCTCTGGCCAGGTCCATCATATAGTTGCCGTGATAGCCGTCGGGAGGCAGGGCCGCTTCCTTGCCCAGACATTGCTGGTAGCGGGCATTAAGGGAACGCCCGAAGTTGGCTATCTGGGTGCCCATATCATTTATGTAGTATTCTCTTTCCACAGCATAGCCTACGGCGGTGAGAATATTAGCCAGGGTGCTGCCCAGAACAGCGCCACGGCCATGACCTACGTGAAGAGGCCCGGTGGGGTTGACGCTAACAAATTCCACCTGGACGCACTTTCCCTTCCCTAGCTCACTATCCCCGTACGTCTCACCGGCAGTCAGAATTGATTCCACTTCTGTGCTCAGCCAGTCCCCCCGTAAGGTGAAGTTGATGAAGCCCGG